>Ga0098048_1000006_pt1 | contig 199541 bp, 268 predicted proteins | sample 13_taG_FD_75052 | JGI IMG/M metagenome (GOLD analysis project Ga0098048, IMG submission 75052) | Marine viral communities from the Subarctic Pacific Ocean - 13_ETSP_OMZ_AT15268 metaG | ecosystem: Environmental > Aquatic > Marine > Oceanic | place: Pacific Ocean | collected 2015-01-16 | reverse complement strand
GTGGTAGACTTGCCTGCACGTCGAGCAACTGATTTGGTAGAATGTGCTGGGCATGTGTATCCTCGACACATACAGGAAGAACTGTATGCACACGGACATAACCCTGTGCATGAGAATTTGATACACTATCGCTTGAGAAGTTACTACATGGATTCATTTTGTGATCTGGTAACAGAAAGTCGTTTTGCACAACCCACCGGCAACATATCAGAAAAAGTGTTTCAAAGCATACTGTATGCATCGCCGTTCTTGCTGATAGCACCTGTACACAGTTTACAGTACATGCGGGAAATGGGTTTTGAAACGTTTTCAGAATGGTGGCCTGAAAAGTACGATAATATACGGGATAATCCACAACGTCTATGTGAAGTGTTGCGTGTAGCACAAAGCATACGTAATCGTAGCATAGAAGATTTACGCATAATGTATCGAGAGATGAGTGAAGTGCTGAGACACAACTGGGAGGTATTGGTGCGAGATGTCACAGTAACAGGCAGAATAGCCACACGTCACAGTTATGATGTGGAAGAGGTTAGCAGAAGTTTTGCACCAGATCACGGTGATGCACACAAAATGCAAGACGTTAAAGTAAGCAAAAAAGGAATACGCAGTGAGTGAACAGTTATTGATAGCAGGATGTAGCAATGCCGCAGGATATGAGATATCAGGCATTGAAGACTGCAAACACAATCGTCGCAAGAGTTTTGGCAATCAACTTGCTAAAAAAATGGGGTTAGAGCCGGTAAACATTGCACTGGGCGCCAGTTCTAACCCTGCTATTGTGCGAAGTGTGAGAGAATGGATTAGTGAGAATGGTAAACCTGCTCGTGTGTTGGTTGCTTTCACAGAATTAACCAGATTAGATGTGCCAAGCCCTTATAAAGTGTGGTATGGGGAGATGAATCCTGCTGTTACATGGTATAATGGCTATATGGACAACTTCTTACAGGTTAATTCAGGTTGGGAAGGTGCTAACGACGAAGAGAAGCACATTATCAAGTATTGGCACGATTATCAAGTGAGACAAGAGAAGATGATGTGGTTACAAACAATCTCATTACAGTGGGGTTTACAGAGTTATTTGAAAATGGAAAACATACCCTACACGTTCTGTAACACCATGTACATGTATCCTAACAGCAATCATGAAGGCTTTAATCACTATTGTTCACAGGATTATGCACACATAGATGAGAGCAACTATCTTTATCCTAGAAATAATTCAAAATGTTTTTATTGGTACTACAAGAACCTGGGTCATGAGAACCCTCTGGCAAAGTATTGGCATCATGCAGAAGAACCACATGCACTGTATGCTGATGTGTTATATGATTTTATTCAAAATGGTGCTAGGGCTGACCTGCTTCCATAGCCACACATAGTTTTCGATTTCTGCACCTGATTCTATTCCCCATTTTTCATTTAATTCTGTGGTAATACAGTTTACTCTGGGCATCTCCCAGTCTCTCCATGGAATAATTTCTTGTAATTGGTCTGCTGAATAGCCTTTTGCAATAAATTCATCTTGCCAATTATGTATTAATTGTTTTACTGAATCAGTGATGGGTATACCTGTGCTTTCTGCGTATTTAAGGTGGCTTACGGGGCATGGATGTGGATCACGCACAGCATAGTCATCTAGTTCGCCGTTGTTCCACATTGATTTCTTGTCTATGTCAAATAAATTGTGTTTATTTTTTGTATAATAACTTCTATACCACATGGCAATTTCAGGATTAAGATCAAAATGCTGTACATCACGTTCTAGCAGTGGTTCTCGGATATGTCCTTGGAAAGCAGGCTGATATGCACGATCAATTGAACGCATAGTGGTCCAGTTGTTCATGATGTCTGTTTCCATTTGCCATTCGTGTTTGATCCATTGCTGTATGTGTTCAGGTTTATCGTTGCCAAATATACTGCCACGCATCTCCCATTGCATTACATTTCGCTCTAACTGGCAGTCCCAATAGGTTTCTAAACGGTCTATTCTGTGCAAACTGGTCCACAATATCATTATGCGATCTGCTTCTGTGAAGTTGAACACACTGTCTGCAATGTTTATGTTGGTTGCTATGCCTGAATTGCTGACACCACACATGCCAAAGTTCCAGCATTGGTTGCCACGTTCTCTTTCTGATAATTGTATGATATCTGCCCATGTGGGCCACATGTATTGTGTGTATGAACAACCAAATATAAAGGTTCTAGACATAATACATCATGCCCTTTTTGCGAAACACAGGCATTTGTGAACAGTCTGGGTAATCTTGCCAACTCCATTGCTTGGTAGCACGTTTATGACTGCTGGGCAGTCTTTCCATGCCCATTACAGCAGTTTCGGGTGTCATGTAATAGTGATAACCCATTGTGCTGATGCGTTGATCACCCCAATATGTATTACTGTTCTGATCTCTGCCGTCATATGCCATTGCTTTGAGATCACTGTATTCTTTTTCTGTGCCACACAATATAGCACCACCTCTGCCTAAGTTGAGAGGCTTTTTGAATTGAAAACTCAAACACTGTAGACTTAAATCAATGTAACCGCCTTTTTTCCAGTATACAGCACTGTCAATGATACCTGAGGTGCCAATTTCATAAAAACTAAACCACTCTTCGTCGGTCCAATCCCAAGGTAAGTCTACTTTTTCCAATGTCATGGGAATACTGATATAAGTGTGTTTAGGCACAGTGTGAATGCTTGTAGCACGTTTATAACGCAAACACAGCTCTATAGCATGGGTACAACAATCAGTTGCTACAGCAAAAGGAGCACCCCACCAGTCTGCAAGTTGTTTTTCGAATTCATTTACAGCGGAAAAACTCATGATTTTCTTTTGACCTTTAATAAATAGTTGATACAGTTATTTAACTGTTATTACACACAAAAGATAGAGTATATGGCTAAAAACAATATAATTTACGTAAATCCAGATGAAGCACCCTGGATCAAATATAAACAAGATATAATTGCAATACTTGCTAACATAGATCAAAGCAGTCATGTTATATGGATTGATGCTTATGAAGGATTGCGTTTCCCCAAAGATTCCGAAGTAGACAAAGTACATGAGATAGTTAAAATGTTAGGCGACAGAGACCTCATGTTGACTATTGTGAGCAGTATAGACAAACTCACAATTGATCAGCAGTGGAACGAAATGTCTCAGTTTGCTAAAATCATCAGTTGGCCCGAATACTTTTTATATGACAGTGCAATGAGATTCACTGCTAGAAAACTTGTACCAGAGTGCGAGGACTTCCCATATGAAGACTTAGAAATGGGTATCACTTATCCTTTTATTGTGTATAACGGTAAGCCTAGACCACATAGATGTCAATTGATGGATAATCTAGCAGAGCAAGGCTTCTTGGATAACAATGTTTATACATGGAATAAGAGTTCTGGCTATGAGTTTGAAAACTTCGATGACACAACAACGCCAATGCCACTGCCTAAACCAGACGTAAACACCCCTCCAAAATGGTTAACAGACTTCAAAAATCATCATTTAGGCACAGCAACAAGGGTTCATCCTAACTTGATTGACGACACCACATGGTATTCATATCAAGTACACCCAATTTACAGTCAAGCATTCTGTCAAGTAATAACAGAAACCACATTAGATCATCCTTGGATAACAGAAAAAACCATAGAGCCTATAATGGCACAAAAGCCTTTCCTCATACTAGGTGCGCCAGGCATACATAAAAAATTAACAGAAATGGGTTTTTATCTCTATGATGACATTTTTGATTACAGTTTTGACAGTGAACCAGATGCACAGAAACGCATAGAAGCCATTATGGACAATTTGAGAACACTGGAAGACAAGAATCTCAACGATCTATATAGAAAAGTAAGTCATGTGGCATGGAATAATTGCAACAAGTTTTTACAAATAGTCCGAGAACAGAGAAGTGTTCCTAAAGATATTTACAATTATCAAATGGATCATTACATACGATTAGTAGCACACACATCGGAAAAGGTTAAGGAACATGAGTACTTTCACGCACTATACCAACAATATATCTAACACTGTTCATATCTATCAATGGTATGATCAAGTAGAATTTGTTGATATTATCAAACAAATACAAAACGGTGAGTTCAACAACACTCATATAATTCACTGGGGTCCTGAAGAATGGACATTTGCCAGTTGTATCAATGAAGACAGTGTGTTGGAGTTGCGTGATGCATTAGAACAAGCACAGGCATTTATTACATTTGTTACTGGTGCTCACAGGAATGTATATGGTGCTGACGACATGGATAGGTTATCCATTAAATGGGAAGACACTGAACCAACCATACATCAATTGGAATACTTTATAGCTCGTGTAGACGTAGTGTGTTGGCCTTCATATTTCATGTGGTTAACAGCACACAACTATCTAGAAGTCAGTAGGAATAATGAATTAAATGAATTTCAAGCCAGTGTAGCAAACGATATAGCAAACAACACTCCTACACATTTGTGGACCACAATGATAGGTGAATGCTGGTATCACAGACACAGAGCATTAGACATAATGGCAGAGCAAGGTGTTATGCCATTGGGTAAAGTAATACTGAACAACACAAAACAACAATATCCAAACTTTCAGCATTGGGACAAAAGCAACATGGTTCGCACTGCTGGTAACGGCACAGTAGATCAATATGGTGTTTGGCCACAGGAATACACAAATGGTTTAATAGATGTTGTTATGGAAAGCACTATCAGAGCACGTTTCAGCACAGAAAAAACGTGGCGTCCTGTGTTTTATGGTAAGCCTATGGTTATATTGGGTGCAAGAAATGCCAATGCCGCTTTCCAAGAGTTAATGGGTGGGTGGCCACTGGATCAATTTATCAACTTTGATTGGGATCAGTATAGACATTATGAGGACAGAGTCAAAGGACTTTGTGAACAACTACACGAATTTAATGAAAAACAATTTGTAGGCAAAGAAAGAGATTGCAAGTTTATGCTGAGAAACATGACAGACTCTGCTAAAAATCACATACAGAATGTTATTAAACAAAGAGGATTTATACCAGACTTTATTATGAAATATCCAGAATCTGGTTTGCCAGGACGTAAATTGATATTCAAAGACAAAGAGTACTCAGGTTATGCAGGGCAAATAGACTTTGTAACAGACTTTAGTTGGTATCGTAAGCAACAGATAGCAAATCAACAATCAGCAATCACTGGCGAAGACATCAACAGTCAAGGAGTACCATGGCTACTTTAGCATACTTTCCTGATCAGTTTCCTAAAATGCTGGACAAGATCAATGTAACCAAAGAGTTTATCAGCACAGACAGCAAAGAAGCATTTGAAGAAAACTATGACAGGTTACATTCATATTATAAAAATGCTGACATCAGTTATGTTAATAATAATCATGGTTTTCGCTCAAAGCCTTTTGAAAGTTATACCAAGAACTTTGGTTTAGCATTAGGTTGCAGTCACACATATGGTGTAGGTGTTAAAGCAGAAGACACATGGCATGCTGAGTTAGGTCGTTTGGTCAACAAAGACTTTGTTAACTTAGGCTGTGAAAGCCATGGCATATTAGCAGTTAGTCTTGTAGCAAAGGAATGGTGTAAGTATTTTGCAAAGCCTGACATAGTTGTAATTCAAATACCTGATATAAGTCGCAAGACCACATCAACTCTCCAACAAGGATACACAGACATTGAGGGAGTATCGCATGATACTTGGATAACCACAATGACAACTGAAGAACAACAGATATCAGAACACGATACAACACAAGAACTACATCTTGGAGATACAATCAACAGTTTAGTTGATCATTTTAATGCTTGGGGTATACCTGTTAGGTTGTGGAGTTACTTTGATGATCACAGTATTAATCGTTATGTGAAATATAACATACAAACTGTATCGCTTGATGAAATAGATATCAGTAATTTTTTAGCCAGAGATCTATCGCACCAAGGGCACATAACGCAGTTCAGAGCCGCTGGAGAATTAGCAGAGCATTGCTTTGAAACACAACAATTATATCAATTACCAGAATACAATGCAGGCACACTTACAGAAGAAAATCAAAAAGAATATACAAGAATGCTAAGATCCGGCAACCGGATTATTTATAATTAGGAATAATTACCAAATAAATATTAGCACAGGAGATGCCCAATGACTGAAGACGAAAAGAATTATAAGCACAAGCAACAGGACCTTACTGAGTTCAATGGCGATGGCAATCGCGGTATAGACGAGGATGGTGAGGAAGTTAAACCTATCACAGGGGAAGATGTTCCTTTATCAGACGAGGAAAAACTCAAGAAGAAAATAGAAGAATTGCGTAAACGCGATCCTTTCATATATAGGTAATACATGAAAGTACTTGGTATTAGTAGCCAGTTTCATGATGCTTCGATCAGTGTTATAGACAACGGTAATATTTTATTTGCAGGTCATGCAGAAAGATACAGCAGAATAAAGAACGATGCTTTCCTCAATCAGAATATAGTTTCTGAGGCATTAGGTTATGGGCGACCTGATGTCATAGCACTACATGAAAAGTCATGGGCAAAACGTGCTAGAAACATCTACGCAGGCAATTGGTCTGCACTAAAAGAATTAGACACCAAGCAGTGGATCAAAGAGTTCTATCCACAACTAGCAGGCATACCTATCAAAGAGTATTGGCATCATGAAACACATGCCGCCGCTGGTGTTATGACTAGCGAATTTGACGAATGTGCTGTTATGGTTATAGATGCCATAGGCGAGTTTGACACAGCAACTATTTGGCATTGGCAAAACAATAAATTAAAGAAGAAGCACAGTGTTTGGTTTCCTAATTCAGTAGGATTGTTTTATAGTGCTATGACATCTCACGTAGGATTAAAGCCTATGGAAGATGAGTATATATTAATGGGTATGGCCGCTTATGGGCAAGCCGCATACACAGAAAGGTTAGAAAATAGATTGTTCAAAGGCAAGAATAGTCTCAAAACCAAACGCAATCTACAACGTGGATTAGAACAGAAAGTTACTGGTAGGCATCTGCAAGAGAATAAAGATGAATGGGGTCATTACAGTTTAGACTATGACTTAGCCGCAAGTGCCCAAGCAGTAGTAGAGAATAAGATATTTGCTTATGCAGAGAAAGCAAAGAAGTTAACAGGTTCTAAGAACTTGGTATACATGGGTGGTGTAGCATTAAATTGTGTTGCAAACAGTAGACTGTTTGAATACTTTGATAAAGTACACATTATGCCTAACCCAGGTGATGCAGGTAGCAGTTTAGGAGCCGCCGCATTACATTATCACAAGCATACAGGTCGCAGACTAGAACGATTTACACCCTATTTAGGCACAGAGATTCCAGGTAAGTACCCTGTAGACAAAGCATTAAACAGTCTATTAAATGGCGAAATATTTGGTATTGCTAATGGTCGTGCAGAGTATGGACCTAGAGCATTAGGCAACAGAAGTTTATGTGCTGACCCACGTGGTGCAGAGATCAAAGACCGTATGAATGTAATCAAGAAGCGTCAAAAGTTTAGACCTTTTGCTCCTATGATTTTACAACATCATGCCAGAGATTATTTTGAAATGCCGGGAGACATGTTGAGTGCTCCTTACATGCAATACACTGCTAAATGCAAAAAGCCAGATGAGTTTCCTGCTATTGTACATGCTGATGGAACCAGCAGAGTACAAACAGTTAATCAACTCGATCACCCTGAGTTGTTTAGGTTGTTGAGTCGTTTTTATGATGCAACTGGGTGTCCAATGATTGTAAACACATCGTTGAATATCAAAGGACAACCTATAGTGAACACAGAACAAGAAGCAATTGACTTTTCTAAACACTATGGAGTACCAGTTCATTGCAGAGACGATTAAATGTCTGTTCAACTGCAACAAGAGTTTACCACTGTTTATCACATGGTATCAAATTATCGCAGTAGTCCGCGAGAATCAGAAATACTTTACAGCGACAGACCACTAGACATAGATCCTATACTGGATAAGTGGATAGTTCGTATAACAAAAGCATGTCAAACAAGTATACTAGGCACACTGAATATGGATGAGCTTGGTTCAGTTCCTAGGAATCCAGACTGTGACTTAAAACAACCACAAACATTTTGTGCATTGGTCAGAGAACCTGTAGAAAGACTTGCCAGTGTAATAAACCATGCTCACAGAGAAATAAAAACCATGTGGGGCCTAGGGCCAGTACCGCATGAATTCTTTTCACACTTTCATAAAGTTATTAATATTCATTCTGCACCTCAACATTGTTTAATACCTTTCCGCAAAAACAGTGAGCTATACAGAACAATACTGTCTAGGTGCGAAGAGCTAGGCGACTTCCATCATCAGTCTTTGCATGAACTTGTGGATTGGAAGTTTATTCTCAAGGACTTAAATGTAGTTGACAGTATACTTGCAGGACCCGATCATTATAAATTTTATAAAATGAAAACTGATAATGCTGTAAATAATTTTCTCTTAGAATGTGTAGGTATAGATCCTACAGTTCTTAAAGATGTGTATAGAAAAGATAACTGGTACGGCGATAGGACAACGTTTGTTGCTGAAGAAATACCTGACTTTGCACCATGGTGTGGTCAACAAACAATTTACAAAGAAGACACTATACTATGGAGGTTAGCAACATGAAGATGCAAGACGCATACTCTTATTTGGCTTGGGAACACAGACAACTGGAGTTTCCTGATCATGAAGATCCATATTGGGGTAACATATACCACAATGACGGCAACTTTATGGTGACATTTGCCAAAGGCGGTAGTACCAGTGCATCGAGAAATATTCCAGGTGAGTGGGCAGTGATGCCAGATAAGGATTATGAGGATTTAACACAACCACAGCATTTTCATATCTTTCTTAGAAATCCTTACCATAGACTCCGCAGTCAAATAGATCATTTTACTGCTAACATTCGCAGAGATTATGGATACAGTGTTAGTAATGTTGCATTGTTTACACATTTACCAAGTGCAGTAGACTCTCACATACATCCTCAAATAGGACAAATACCTATTAGAAAAGAGTATATAGCAACTAAAAGGTTTGGTAAACGTAATTGGGTTATGAATGCTAGAGTACTCGACTTCATGGAATACATGGAATGGACTGACGATACGTTTTCATTTACCAAGTGGGGAGATGGTGATGATGTAGTGCAATTAATTCATGATCATTTAGGTATGCAAGAACGTGAAATAGTGAGGGCCAACGAGTCTACAAAGTATGAACATTTCCCAGAAGGCTTTCCTGCACAACATCAAACAAACACAGTGAATACAGTATGTGAACAATTATGCTCAGAAGATTTGAAGTTATGGAATTGGATCAGTGACTGAAGAAGAATTAGACACAGTACAAAAAATATTAGAGGGCAGATGTTTGGAATGCAGTGCTGTACTGCCAGAACACTCGGTTCATTGTAGCCTATATGAAGTAAATATAGTAAATAGAAAACTTAGAAACATTAAGCAATACATTACCGATCAACAGCAAAAGTTACATAATTTAGTTGAGACAGTTGCCAAAACACAAATGGAAAACGAACAACTTTTTAGCATGATTGAGGAAAGGATAGACAAATTAAAACACATACAGGAAACGAGAAGCAAAGATGTTTGACATTTATTACCTAGGTTCAAATGAAAAATTAAAAGAGGATTTGCCTGTTGCAAAGCAGGTAGAAAGTCTCGAAGATATTAATCCACGTACAAAAATGTTTTGGTTAGTAGAGCCTAGTATCGAAGTAACAGACTATGGCATCTTTGAATTCAGACCAAATGATTATGATCACAAGTATGAGCATGTATTCAAATGGGACAGAGGTAACTATGGTGGTCTTAGATTAATACCCAGCAAAAATCCAGAAGAAGAAACAAAACAAGTCAACAGAGTTGTATGTAAAAGAACATTTGAAGTGTTGCGTAAGAAAACACCTGGTAAGTATTTTGATCAGAACCCACATGCAAGTCATGTATGGTGTGTAGATCCTGAGTATGTATTAACAGATGATATTGATTGGGCACCAGGTAATTTTGAGCCTAACTTTATTCACAGTTTCCATTTGAAAGGTCAACTAGAACATTTGTATCCTGAGAGTGAGGGAGGTGTAAAATTATTCCCAAGAGATCACAAGAAAGCACACATGAAGTATCATGGCTTCTTGAACAATGTAGTTGACTATCCTGTATTATATGTAGAAGATGTAGACAACTACAGCCAACGTGATACGTTTAATGACGAGTACGTTTGGTTAATTGACAAAGAATACAGAGTAAATCCAGGTGATGTTGACTGGGTACCTAATCCTTTTGAACGTGATATGGTTCACAGTTTCCGTATGCCGTATCAATTAAACGAAAAGTATCCTATGGCAATGGGAGGTATACGTTTAGTACCAAAGCAATGGAAAAATGCACCTGTAAAGATACACAAAGATTGTCCTATAGAAGATGAGAACTATGATGTATTTTACACAAACAGAAAGTTTGATGCAGATACATTTGATCATTATGCTGAACGTGCCGGTACTGATTGGTTTTGGGTAGTTGATAGAACATATGACTTCAACGGTAAACTTTTATATGTACCTGCAGAACACGAGCAAGAATATATACATGTATTCAAATGGGGATTAGAAGATAGATATGATCCTGAAGTAACAGAACTGTGGGACGAACGTGTTGGTGGTATATATCTAGTCAATAAAAACTTTGATATCACACAACAGAAACTGCACACTGACATTGTGCCTGTGAGATATGATATCTTTTATGTGCCGCATGAAGATTTAACAAACTATGAGAAGTATGCACGTAAAAGTCACACAGATGCATTTTGGTTAGTGGATGAAGAGTATCAGTTAGTAGATAACTTTATCAAGTACGTTCCTGCTATATACGATCAACGTTACATAAACATATTCAAAGTACCTGGGCAGTTAAGCCACAAGTATCCGTTAGAGATTAAAAATGTAAGTGATAATCGCTGTGGTGGTGCCAAGTTAGTTCCTAAGCAGTATGATCCTAGCAGTGCAAAGTATCAAGGTAACTTGGGTAGCAGTGATATTGAGTTTGTGAGGTATGAAATTTTCTCTACAGAAAGTGAAGGTAGAGCTCGTACTAAACATGATTGGTTCTGGGTAGTTGATCCTGATGTTGTTGTATTAGACACATTTGATTTTGATTGGTTACCAGACATCAATGACTCGGGTAAAAATCACACGTGGCAAAAACTAAATCCTGTTACAAACAAGCAATATGATTACGGTGGAGTCATGTTATGCCCTAAAAATAAAACCAGTAAGGGCAGACCTAAATTTGTTATGGCACCTGCTAGTACGCAGAGAGAATATCCTGTATACCATTTGAAAACAAACAGAGGTCTTATTAGTCAATTGGAAGAGTTTGATGATAAAACACAAACAAAAATGTATTGGGTGCTGGACCCAGGTGTAGAACCTGCAGAGGACTTTAACTTTGATTACTACCCTACGCAATATGACATAGACAAAGTTCATGTATTCCAAAACGAAAAGCAAGAATACAGAGACGTTAGACTTGTTCCTAAGGATACATTTGAACCAGGTATTCACATGTATTCTGAAGAAGACTATCGCTATAACAGTTTTCAATACCTTAAAGAAATGCCTACAGTGGCAAGTAAGTTACCTACATATCCTGTTGTTGAATTTGAGAAGTTTAACGTTGCAGAGCTAGGTAAAATATTAGCATCACACAAGAACAACAGTGTGCCTTATGTTTGGACCGTAGATCCAGATGTAAAAGCAATTACCAAAGTGTTTAAGCAAACACTTAATCAAGAACAAACAACAAACTTCTCCGGCAAAGTTGTTGCTTACCAACGTGTAAACGATAAAGGAGAAGTTCTCAGTAACTCCGGTGTTAGACTATGGAGTACAGATTTTAATGTAGGTGGTATTACCACAGACCAATTACGTTTGAACGATGTTAAAAACTGTGAGTATATGGATGAACCAGGTTGTACACAGAAAACTATTCCTGTTTGGAACTTGGATATGTCAACAGATATTATTACACAGTTGGAAAACATTGCAGGAGAATGTAAAGCAGAAATGTTTTGGGCAGTTGATCCATTCACAGTGCTAGAACCTGGCTTTGAGTTTGATTACTACCCAACAAGGTGGGATATAAACACAGTTCATGTATTCCGTACTAATGCAGGAACATACAGAAATGTAAGACTATATCCTACACACTTATTCCATGGTGAACATGGATTTACAGCAGACGATGTAAGTTATAACAGTTTCCCTGATATTAAACTTATAGACCAAGTTGCCAGTGTACAAGAAAGTTGGTTGGTACACAAGTTCACTAAGTGGGAAGATGTAACTGTGGAAAAAATGCGTTCATTGTTGAACAGTTATAAAGAACAAGGACACAAATACATATGGAGTGTAGACCCGGATGTTCAAGCCAAGAGTACGGTTATGGGAGAACTATATAGTCCGGACGGCAACCCACAGTTATTTAATATGCCAATTGATCCAACCAAAGTACATGTATGGCAGTGTGTAGACAAAGAAGACAGCATTATTAACTATGCTGGATTGCGTTTATGGCCTACAAACTTTGATTTAGATGAAGTAACAACAGAACAATTAGTAACAAGTGATTGTGAATCACAACGTTACATAGAAGAACCAGGCAGTGTGTTAAACACTTATCCAGTATATCAAATCACTGACAGCGAAGCAATGGTTACGCAGTTAAATGACTTTGATGTTAAGACTGAAGCAGGCATGTATTGGGTGATAGATCCAGGTGTAGAAATCAATGAGGAAGAACTTCATTACTTGCCAAATCAGTGGGACAAATCAACTGTGCATGTGTTTGAAACCACAAACCAAAATCGCTATGTGCGACTATACCCCAAAGAGACATATCCAAACGACATGTCTGTAGAAGATATAGCGAACAACAGTTTTACACCTTTGAAAGTGCTAGACACTATCAATGTAAAACCAAGTCTATGGCCAGTGGAAAGATTTACAGATGTCACAGTTGGTGAGCTCAAAGAGATACTTGAAAAACACAAAAGCTCAGACTATGTTTGGGTTATTGATCCAGACGTAGAAGAAAAACGTGCATTAATTTACAGCAGTTATTCTCCTAAACTTGATAATCACGATCGTGTACATGTTTGGCAACGTGTTAACGAAGAGGATGGTAAAGTAGCCGGCTATGGTGGTCTAAGATTGTTCCCAACTAGTTTCAAGCCTACCAAACAGCTCACAGACGAAATGCTTCGTACCAGTGAGATTGAGAATCAATTGCTGTTAGAAGAAGTAGGTAGTACACAACGCATATTTGAAATGTGTGTTATTGATCCTGCACACGATTACATCAAGCAGGCAGAACAGTTTGATAAGAAGTGTACAAGCAGTATGTACTGGCTAATTGATCCGTTTACCAAACGATTCCCAGGCTGGAACTATAAGTTCTCACCAAACAAATGGGAAGAGAAAACAGTTCATGTGTTCCGTTCAGCACAAGATGAATACAGAAACGTTAGACTTGTACCTAAAGGAACCTTTGCAGGTAAGCATGGCTTAGGTATAAAAGAAGTAACAAACAACAGTTTTGCCAACTTAAAGCAAGTAGATATTGTAGCAAGTACAACAACAGCATTTCCTATTATTGATATGGCAACTGTTACAGACAGAGATGAGTTTGTCAAACAAATTAATGAACACAAAGAGCAAGGGCATTCGTTTGCTTGGACAACAGACACAGATGTTGATGTGTACACAGAAGTAATTGATGATAGTTTTATGCCACAATTGAACAACATAGACAAAGTTCACGTATGGCAAAGACTCAATCCGCATACACAAAAGACACACAGTTATGGTGGATTACGCCTGTGGCCTACTAACAAAGACTATGCTAGTTTAACAACAGATCAGATATTCTTAAACAAGATTCGTGGTCTACAGTATGTTAGAGAGCCGGGTAGCACGTATAAATCATATGATATTGTGTTCCTTTCCTACCACGAAACCTATGCTGAGAACGCATATAAGCGTCTACAAGCAAGGTTCCCTAATGCACTATGGGTAAGAGACATCGACGGAATATTCTCAGCACACCAAGAAGCCGCAAAGCAAGTAGGTACCTCAATGTTCTGGGTAGTTGATGCAGACAGCATGGTTGACGATGAGTTTGACTTCTCGTACATACCTGATGTGTACGACCAAGAAGTTGTACATGTATGGCTTGCACGTAATCCAATCACAGGCACTGAATATGGTTATGGTGGTATCAAGTTGTTTAACACCAAACAAGTATTAGATGCTACAAGTTGGGGACTAGACTTTACAACAGGACTTAGCAGTAGGTTCAAAGCAATGCCTGAAGTTGCAAGTACAACTAAATTTAACACAGACGAGTTCTCTACATGGCGTGGTGCATTCAGAGAGTGTGTTAAGTTAACAGTGAATGCAGATCAAGACAGCATACAAAGACTATCTCAATGGATGAACCCTGCTAAAGATGCTGAGTTCAAAGAAGCCGCAAGAGCAGGAGCCCAAGCAGGCACAGTGTATGCAAAAGAGAATATCAATAAGCCTGTAAGACTTGCTAAAATCAACGACTACGAATGGCTAGAGAACCGTTACAAAGAAGACAATGAGTAATGTCAATCTAGAATCATGGGACCAAGTAAGAGATTGGTGTGATGAATTAGGTTCTTTTAAGCCTAGTTATCTAGAGTTAGTTAATAGTCAACTGTACCCAAAAGACGCATTCAGTCTAGGACAAATGGCAAGCAAAATATGGTTAAAGAACTGTTTACAAGTGGTACCAATTGAATCTAACACCACATGGGCATTGTTAGGTTGTTGGATTGGTAGTTTGGTACCACTGCTTCACGATTCGTTTAGCATAGAAAGATTGTATGGGTTTGATGTAGATCCAGTTGCAGTTAGCAAAAGCGAAATATTCAATAGACGATATGTCGAAAATTCTTGGAAATATAAAGGTGTCGTTGCTGATGTATCGATGCTGTCCACAGATAATATGGAGTTTCAAACAGGTGGCGAACTGATAGAAGTTACACCAAACGTAGTTATCAATACCAGTTGTGAACACATGGATACAAGTTGGTTTGAAACTGCTAGTAACGAGCAACTAATAGTCATGCAAACCAACGACTCACCTGATTTTAATGGCCATATAAACACTTGTCAAAGCATAGATGATATGCAATCTAAGTACCCATTAAGCAATACACGTTACGTAGGCGCCTTAAAAACGCCTGTGTACACTCGTTTTATGCAAATAGGGTACAAGTAATAAATACAGTAGAGTAGACAGGAGGAACACACATGGACATCGCTCTATTAATCGGTCTAATGATCAAGCATTATATATTTGATTATTTTGTACAGACTCGATATCAATTCAAAGATAAACATATATACGGTGGCGACGGAGGAATGCTTCACGCAGGACTTCATGGCATAGGCAGTTTTATCGTATTATGGAGTGCAGGAGTAGGTATATGGCCTGCACTAGCAGTAGGTTTTTTACTTGATACGTTTTTACACTATCACGTAGACTACATCAAAAGCAGTAGTTTAGCAACGGCTAACCCACCACTAACACCAAATGATCATCAGTATTGGATAATGCATGGTATTGATCAAGGCGCACATTTTGCGACTTATGTATTGATGTGTTGGTTATTAGTCGCCTTCTAAAATATCTGTTAAGGACTTAACACTTTTAGATAGGATTTTTTTAGTAGCATCGAGGTCTATTACGACCTCGATTGTTTCTGGACTCTCGTCAATGTTGAGTTTAAGTGTATCAATATAGTCCCCGACATTTTTATAATTCAACCCACGGTCTGCATATAATCGAGGATCTATTTGATACTTCTTACCACTAGGTGTAGTAACGTAAACACCTTCTAAGAATTGAGCTGGTATGTTTTCTGGTTTGATATCATCAATTAATTTAGACATCTCATCAGTGTGGTCGCTCTTGCCTTTTCCTAGCAATACAACCTGTGGGGCAGACTTGCTCACCGGTGTTCTCCTTATAGTGTACTACACTTATTTAGCGATCTTTTTTGGTCTTCCTGGACCCCTTAATTTAGGGTCTAGTGCGTATGCTTCTTCTCTTTTTAAGTCTGCATCATGTAGCATACGATTACCGTCCTCTTCCATTAGTTCTGCTTGAGCAATTAAGCCTTTAGCAATATCACTTGGGTCTTGGTCAGCAACATCAGCAACAGGTGCTTCTGCTTGTACAACGTCTGCGGAACTTTCCATAAGTGGTTGTTCAGCAACTTGATTTGCAACAGCAGGGTCTCTTACATCTTTGATGTCTGCATCAATCTTGCGGATTTCAGCATTGACTTCACTCAATGGTACATTTTGACTGGGTGTAGGTGTAAGACTAACTTGACTTACTGGAACTTTAACTAATTTCTTAGTAAAGTGTAAATCATTTAATACTTGTTCACCTGTAGTATATTGACGTCTGCCTAATACATCAGAGATGTTTCTAGCACCCTGACCTTCGTTACTTGACACAATGCTCATAAGATCATCATGCTTTGTTTCTTCAAGTGCGTCACTAAGTACAATCAAACAATTTTCTGGTTCATTTGGAACTTCACGGAAGACTACAACACAAGGTTTGCCTCCATAAACTCCAACATGTTTCATAATATCTGCCATGATTATTCTCCTTCTGCAGGCGCTTCAGGCTCTCCCTCACCTTCTTCGGCTTCTGCGTTAGCGGCTTGTTGTTCTGCAACAAAGCCTAAAAATGCATTTAATTTGTCGAAAATGCTACCGACTTGTGTTAATTCAGCACCTCTAAATGCCCCACGTTGACTTGCTAGATCTACAATCTGTGCAAGTACTTGTAAGTCTTGTAATGAGATACTTTCAGGTGTAGCAACACCATCTTGTCCTTCTGCGGGTGCTTCAACCTGCTCTTCGACTTCTACTTGATTTTCTTCTGCCATTTTGTCTGCTCCTTAATAGTAAATGGTAAATTTATTTATAGTAGTATTTAATGATCTACTTTTATTGACCAGTGAATTTCTGGTTAATTATTATGTCTCTATGCCACGGATTGCTTGATTTAGTATTGTTAGCATTGTATCTAACCTTGAATGCATTAGAAAAACTACAATAGTAACTAAGTCTTACCCAACCTTCTTTGGGTGCTAACGGCTTATGTGTTTGTTTACCGTTGAACACTATTAGTTTGTTAAACTCGTATGGGATAAGTGTATCGTCAAGCACAAACCCTGCATCTTTTTCAGTCATGTAAGGATTCAACATCAATACACAACTCACATAATACATGTCATCTGTAGTATCTATGATGTCCTGATGTTCACAAAAGTCATCGCCTGATAGTAATGCATTGAGATATGCATCGTGAAAATCGTTTGCTTTAACTTTTGGTTCTACTGGTTTGATGTAAGGTTCTATCCATTCATCTATACCAAACATCTCAATAGAACGTTTTAAGTCCCATCCAGTATTCTGTAAAAAACTTGTACCGTGTTGTTCTCTGTCAACACTGTTATATGCAAATGTAGCCTGTTCTACGTAAAACTTTTTCCATTGTTTAATTTGTGTTTCACTAAGAACATTGTTGTATACTTTATAGTTATTTGCCATTGCTTAGTTTTATTTGTGCTATTTTTGCTATCAAATTTTCCCTGTCCATTACTTCTAAGAAATAAAACTTATGCTGATAGTAAGGCGACTTTTTAACATACCAAATGCCTGTGGCAGTCTCTTCTACAAACTGTTCTAGCTCTTCAAAAGTTTCATTGTCACAACTAATTACCACGCCATTCTTAATCATAGTAACTAATTCTGGCGATCCTTTGAGGAGTTCTAAGTCTAACTCTCCTAGTTTATTAAATGTAACATAGACTTCATTCATGTCCGTGCCACTCTACAGGCAATCCAAATACAGCACCTAGCACATAAAAAAGAGGTCCTATAATTAATAGGTCTGTAACAAAATGCAATATAAAACTCATAGCAAAGATTTCTTTCCAGTGTACTTTACAGATCTGTAACCATTCAGCAAGTCGCTTCATTACAGTTTCTCTCCTAGTTCAAAACCTCTAAAGGTCTTAAACCTTGGGAACCTAAGGCTCCAAGTATCTTCTGCGTCCTGGCTTTGCGTTGCCGCATCAGCTCTAATCTCAACTAACTGTCCAATAACACTATCTTGGTTAGCCCAAATTTGCTCTCTGTTCTCATCAGTAAGTCCACTACCAACGTTGAGATGGAAGAACTTACCGTCGTCCTCACCTTCTACAACAAGAGCACCAAGCCCACCTTCATTCTTGCCTGTGCCTTCTTCTAGTGCTACAACGTTCAGTGTAACTTCTATAAAAGGTTTGATCTTTAACCAAGCATGTGAACGTTTACACTTGTAGCCTTCGTGTATAGGCTTGATCATTAAGCCTTCATAGCCTTCTTCTAAGGCTTCTTTGTTCATGTTCTTGAATGCAAGTTGTCCTGCTTCGCTGTCTAAGTCTAATTTAACAGCCTGTACAAGTTGTAGCCTTACATTAAAGAAAGGTTGGTAACTGATTAATCTCTCACGTCTGTGAAATGCGTTTAACTCTGTACCACCAGCATTGAACTCTTCTATTGTGAGCAAGTCAAACACTGCTAGATATGAATCTTCTGTTTGAGCACCTTCTTTTCTGTGTACCTGCTTCATGAGTGTTTGGAAATCATCACTCATTACTTCACCATCAAACACCAAGCCTTCAAACTCTGGCTTACTGAGTGCTTCATTGATGTGAGGGAAGTTTGCTAGTAACTTACCATTACGTGAATAAAGAGTAGCATCGCCATTTTTAACGATTGCAATAACTCTAACACCATCATACTTATATTCGACAAAGCATTCTCCTGTAATTTTCTTAGGGTGTTTTGCACCATCATGTGCTAACATACAACCAAACACAGGAACAGTATCTTTCTTTACACCGTTCACTGTTTTAACACTTACGCCGCAACGTAGGTCTTTGATTAGGATACGTCTGTACCAGTCGTTCCATTCTTCTTGTGTAGCCTTAGCCATTGCAACAAGGATAGCATCTCTGGCCGCATGTCCTGTGAGGTCTCTGGCAATCAATGCATCAGCCATGTCATAGAAATCCTCAGGCAAAAGTCCTTCGCCAGTGGGGTCTTTCTTAACAGGAACTTGTTGAACACCAAATGTCACAAGTGGGTCGAGTGCATACTGAAGGCCTGTCTTAAACAAGCCATCATCAATATGATCTGCAACAACAGATTCTTTGAACAGTCTGCTGTTATCTGATTCTAATTTTTGTATTATTTCCCAAGGTTGCATATATCTACTCCTAACTAACTATACACATATTATAGCAAAAATTGTAGATTTGTCAATCTCCTGACAGTGCCATCTGCACCTTTGCATCGTCAATGTCCTTTTGATCAATGAGCAATACCTTACCAATCTCATGGACTTCAGTTAAGACTTCCTTTTCCGTGGTCCAACTAGTAGAACCTAAATAGCAATGCTCTGTAACTTTTTCTAACATGCTAACAGGCACAATCAATTTGCCATAGCCTTCTAAAACAGCATACTTCTTACTCATTATTAATCCTCTCTTGTGTATGGAACAGTGATACCAAACGGTGCTACAGGAGGCTCGCCATAGCCGCCACCATGTACAACAAACAGTGTGTCACAGTAGGACTCGTCGCCCCAACTACTCCAAGGGTAACCATCTGTGAACATAATAAACTTCTTAGGCACAATGCCTTCGTCTTTCAAGTAGTTGAAACAGCAATCAAACTCAGTACCGCCACCACCAGCAAGTTCATACTCCATGAACTCTTCCATAGTGTTTTGTGTGAAACTCTGCGGATTGTGTACTTCAGTGTCAAAGCAGAACAAGTGTATCTTGAAGTCTGTGTACTGATCCATAACACCTTTTACTTCTGAAAGGAAGTCACGTGCCATCTCGTCCATAATAGAACCTGACATGTCTAATGCAATAGCAACATCAATTGTTGTTTCACGATCCATACCAGGTAACCAAATGCCTGCGTCCATACCCTTACGTGAAGGGACACCAAATGTGTAATCACTTTTGATAACACTTTGGATTTGCATTGCAAGTAGTTCACGCCAGTCTAACTGAGGATTCAACAAGTCTTTCAGCATTCGCTTAACACCTGCAGGCAAGTTACCTGCACCTGCAACCTTAGCGGCATTCACCACAGCATTTTGCATTTCGTTCTTGATAGTCTCCATCTCGTCATCGCTGTATTGAATAGGACCTTCTGAACCATCGTTGTTACCTTCACCTGGTGCATCATTGCCTTCGCCACCATTTTGGTCCATGCCGTCCATGTGCATATCAAGTGTACCAACCTCAATAACACGACCTTCTTCTTCAGCCTGACGGAACAGTTCGTCATACACTTCCATCCAGTGCATTCCACGATACTTCCAATCATGACATATTTGAACTAACTTGATCTGTTCACCAACACCAGCATCAATAAGGTCTGCGTTAATAACATAGTCCTGTGCAATGTTACAAAGTCTACGATCTCTATTACCAATCATGTCCTTGTTCATGTGATCATATACACAATGGAGAACTTCATGACCAAAACCAAACACTACTTCTTCGTCGCTAAGTGCGGCAACAAAGTTACGGTTGTAATAAAAGTTTCTACCGTCAGTAGCCAATGTGGGACACCAAGCAGTGGCGTCAACAAAGTGTAACCTAGTTGCTAGGTTACCAAAAAAGGGCTGGTTAATCAGCATTTTAATACGAGAGCCGATCAGTGTGTCTTCGATTTGTGCAGAAGTCTTTGTAGTTTCTGGTATGATTACATCTGCTACTTCGGATGCCGCTTTTTTAATATCTTTGCTCATGAAGTTCTCCTAACTAATACAACTATTATAGCAAATAATGCCTGTTTGTCAACCTATTTATTAAAGGGTGACCCCTCCGAAGAGGGGTCGATTAGCACTGAGACAGTTAGGTAGGAGGAGTAGTAGGTGCCCAGTGCTAAAACTGATTAATCTACAATGTACTTGGTGTATCTCTCAGAGAACACTTTGTACACATCCTTGTCTAGATCTGTTCGGATATTGAACTTAATCTTGTAGTCTGTCATGATTGTCTTGAACAATAAGATAACCATTTCAGGCTCAAAGTTATCGTATGCAAACCTTACAGCATTGTTAAAGGCAGTCTGGAACTCCTTACCACCTTTGTTTTCTTTGTGCAATTCTGCAATCTCGTAGGTGAGACCGACAACTAAGGAATACTTGGCAGAGATTTCTCTGGAAATATCCTCATTAAGTTTCTTGACTTTACCATCCATAATGTCGGATGGGTGGGGTAGTTTACCTGAGATACGTCTGTGCTCAATAAACTTACCAGCCATTCCCTCACCAACTGCACCTGCAATCTCAGCCTTTTGCTCTGAGATAGATGCCTCGTCGAATGAAGCAACGTTCAACATCTCACTTACATAACTCCATGAACGAGGAGTAGCAAATGCCTGTGAACTTGTTTTAGGATCAAAGTCAAAAAGATCCTGCTTGGCATATGAAAGGTAACCAACTACATCCTGGTGGATGCTATTGTTAAGTGCCCACTTCTGCCAATCACCAAAGTCAACTGCCATATTAATATGACGGAACCTGTTAGCCAACGGTGCTGGCATACGGTATGTAACACCTCTGTCTGTCTCACGGTTACCTGCCGCAATAATGAGAGTGTTACTTGGCAACTCATATTGACCAACTCGGCCGTTTAGGATAAGTTGGTAAGCCGCCGCCTGTACACTTGGTGGTGCAGAGTTGAGCTCGTCTAAGAACAATACAACATTATCGTATTGTGCCGCAAATTCTTGCGTAGGCAAGTCTGCTGGAGGAGCCCACTCCATGGTATTTGTTTCTGGGTTACGGAAAGGATAGCCACGCAAATCAGTTGGCTCCATAAGTGCCAAACGCATGTCTATCATTGTGGAATTACCGAGAGACTCAGTAATTTGCTCAATAAGTTCTGATTTACCAATACCAGGTGCTCCCCACAAAAAGACAGGTCTTTTTGCTTCAAACGCTCTGTTTACAATATTAGTAACTGAACTGGGTTTTACTTGTAGGTCCATATCTTACTCCTATTTAATTTCCTAACTATGAATATAGTATAGCAAATCTTTGTATATTGTCAACCGTTTTGATGTTTTGTAAGTGCTTGATTTGATTAAAGAAATTAAATTAGTGTAAAAAAGTTCAAAAAAAGAGGGCGGAATGCCCTCTCTTTCTGTTCCAGAACTGGATTTAGACAGTGCCGTTTGCGATCGCTTTGTATCCAGCGGCAATAACTGCTCTTGAAGGAGTACCAAGACGATATACGTTTCTTGATCTTCCTTTAGTGTCAGTCACAACATTCAAATAGATTGGAAATCCTTTGAATCTTAGTGATTGGATCACTGCTTGTGGGTTACCAGTTCCAAAGAATGCTCTCATCTGTGCAGATGAAAGAGTTCTTCCTTCTTGTAGAGCGTTTAATACTTTTTGCTCTTTAGTTAAAGTAGTAGTTGTAGTCATATGACCTCCTAATTTTACCTTAGTTTAACAATATGCATAGGTTTATTCCTAAGCATGTTACACATTATACACGAGTTTTAGGTATTGTCAACCTTTTTTTTAGATGTAGTTTTCCCAACTAGGATGTTTGATATCAAACGGTAATTGCTTTCTTATGTTAGCCAACTCATAGTAAGTTGGTTTGTAAGGTTCGCGTCTTGGTTTGATTAGTTTGGAGCCCTTGGTGGTATTACATTTCATACAACTTGCCACAATGTTCTCCCAGCAAGTAGAGCCACCCATGCTCACAGGGTACACATGATCCATTGTAACGTTAGATAGTGCTACAGGCTTTGTGCAATACTGACACGTAAACTTATCCCTAAGTGTTACGTTATACTTGCTAAAACGAGGATACGTGCTTTTACGCACATAGTCTTTGACCATCATTACCGCAGGTACTTTTGTTTCCCAACTGGGAGATCGCACAACCCAATCGTCGTACCATTCTAATACCGCTACTCTATCTAACCACATATACTTAATTGCATCTTGCCAGCCCACAGCACTCAGTGGCAAGATACTAATAGGTGATGCATCTTTGTTAAGCATCAAGGTGTCCATTGTAACTCCTACACGTATCCTGAAAAGTCGTTGATGTCACTACCAGATAATCTAAACCAACTTGCATCATCTTCGCTGAAGAAAGTGACATATTTCTTACCTATATAATAAGGCCATTTCATGTTTTTGTCAAGTGCTATTAATGTGCTATGCTTAGTTTTTTTCATCTTTTTTGCTTTGTCTTGAAAGTTAATTTGGTATGAATACGACTGGAATGATTTTGCTAGTACTCTGTGTCCATAGTATGAAAGTAATAAACCAGTATGCTCACCATCTCGCATACGATAGTTTTTGAATAAGGTACGGAATAGTTCTTCATCGGTGTACTTCTTTTCACCGTGCAAGGAGGTAAGTGATTTTACTAGGTGGTCTTTTACTTCGTCTAAAATGTATGTATGCAAATTGTTCAGCATACAAGTATTTATTTTATATCAGACTCTTTGACTTCAACACCCTCTGTTAATTTAACAACTGTGAATGACTCTGACTTAAATATTTTGTTAAGTCTTTCTGCTAAATTAAATGCATGACCTGGATTACTGAATGATACCTTCTTATACTTTGGTCCTGGATAATCTACAAGTGTGTTTAATGTTCTGAGATTGATTGGATGACCCTCGTGAAATACACTGTAGATTGCATCTGCACTGAGTACTTGTTCTGCTTTATAAGTATGTTTGTTAATTGCTTCTAACAAAATTGTTGGTTTTGGTCTGCTCATGTGTGTTGTCTCCGTACTATTATTTATCAAAAAATAGCAGTTAACACACGTTTTAATCCTTGTTAAATTGCATACCTAGTTGTACTTGAACAGCATCTTCTTGTTTTTCAAATGACAGATATGCATCTTGTTTTTCATACCATGATTCACTGTATACATCCATATCTGGATGAGGTTTGAAGTTCCAACCCCACCTTCCTGTAACCATATCATCTACTTTATACATGTCAGACAATAGAATAGCATTGTTATTCACGTACACACGATATGGAAATTCTACTCTGTATTCACCTTTGTGTTCTATAGTAGTTTTAGTAGAACGATCAGACAAGTGTAAATCAACCTTTTGAGTTGGTTGAAAAATTCCCACCGTCAACCTCAAGTTTGCTACTGCCCTTGGCTTTAGGGTTGATAATAGCATAAGACAATGCCTTTTTTATAAATGCAATATCAAACTCTGCTGACACAATGTTCCTGTCTTCTAGTTGTTTGATCCTAAGTAGTAATTGCTGTAATTCATTCACCAACCTTTCTCCTTAATCTGTTTAATACTTTGAGACGTTGACGCATTTCATCTTCAGTCTTAAATGGACCTTCAAAGCCATACTTGGTCAATGTAGCCAATTTAGGACCATGTGCATGTTTCCAACCTTTTTCAAAGTTGATGCAGTAGAATCCTGCGGCATAGTAAACATCACTGCCTTCTATCTTTGTGTATAATGGGAGGGCTTCATCATAGTCAGGGTGATCTTTATCTAGTGCAAATGGCATTTCATAATCAACTTCATGTCCTCTGATAAAGAACTTTTCTGTTGTTTGTAATGGAGTTCCAATCTTCTCAGTGAACAGTGTAATGTTACCAAAGTGTGTTTTAACTTCGTCTTCGTCGTCAAACTTAATTAAGTCTCTGCCAGTAATGTAGGTATAATGTCCTTGTATATCTTGATTTAAGATACCTAATTTTTCTTCACCCTGGTGTACCAGCCATGCTACATCTGAAATTTGTTGTAGCATAGTCTTACTCATCTCTCTTAATCCTAAGTCTTTGCTGTTCGTCCTTAGTGAGCCACCTTTGGTGATGGTTGTCCTCTTTAAGGAACCTGTTGCCGTGCTTGGCTGGTTCTGTAAATTGATCTTGAAACTCATTGTGTGCCTCCATATAGCTCTTTTTCTTTGTTACGTACTTTAATTTTCTTTCTCTGCTCACCCAGGGAGGTACGATGTCTTCCGGGGCACTGCTCGGTCTGGAATATACATGATCGTCTACACGCTCAAATATTTCAGCATACTTGGGCTGACCATTTTGTAGTATCCATAATGCTTTATCAGCATCACTCCATTCTACAACTTCACTGCTATCACTATTAGAATGGCTATCAATAACAGATTCGTCATTAATATCTCTATTGCTAGTATTGTGTGATACCATATCCACCTCGTTTTATATGCATTCTCCAAAGTTACTTCTGCTGGGTCAACATCGTCTTCCATGACGTCAATAACTTTAGTTTCCTTCTGTTCTGGTTCTGGTTGTTTCTCTGGAGGTACTACTCCCCAAAACTTAAAATTGTGATACCATCTTCCTAAATCCATTTTATTCCTATGTAATCTGTTTACTAAATATCTCTCCAAACTCTGTTGGTGCTTGACTAAGTCTTTGTAAGTTCCACTTGTTACAGAACTTCATAAAGTGTATACCAACGTTTGTTGTGGGCTCTGATTGCTTTGCTTCATTGACAATATTTATACATGCTTCTTTAATATCATCAGGTTGCTGTGTGAGATCAATAAGTGTGCGATTGCGTTCGTAATCATCTTTCACTCTATGCTCAACTTCTTCATGGTCGACCCATCGCTGTAACATGAAGTTGTTGTAGTTGAAACCGCCTCGCTCTTTATCTTCATATGCTTCTAGCATACCAGTCTTATTTTTACTGCCTTTCTTTCTAGCACCAGGGTATGCACTGAATACATTATCACTGCTATCGCCCCTAACACATTTCTCAAACAGCAACCACTCTGGGTCGGGTAATTCTTTTTCTTTGCCTGTCTTTTTATCTACCACTCTTTCCATTGTTTTAGCATTAAGAAAGCCAGCAAGACTAACTATCTGATCCGTAGTGCCGTTGTACTGCGTTACATTAGGTGCTATGAGCTGATAAAAGTCACTGTCTGTGCTAACAATAACATGATTATCGTTGGGGTGTTGTTGTACCCATGTTGCAATAAGATCGTCTGCTTCTGCATTAGGAACACGTATTACACTACAGTTAGTCTTTTCTGCAAAGAAAGTAATCATATCATTATATGCTTCAAAGAATAACTCGTCGTCCTCAATCTCACGTGGACTACGTTTGTCAGCAGTAACTTTTCTGTTTGCTTTGTATGGAGGATAAAAGTCTTTACGCCAACTACGTCCTTCTAAACAGAATACAACATGATCAGCATTAAAGTCTTTCCAACACTTCTTAATGCTGTTGAACATGATGTGCATAGCCATACCTACACGCATGTCTATGTCCTTGCCACCACCAACGTGCTTGGCTCGCATAAACATATTCAAACTGTCTACAAGAATATAATTAGCCATTTTGTTTTTTCTCCATATATGAAATACATTGTGCTTCTGTTGGGAATGAACGTGACTCCACAATCCTGCCAGTGCTATCTGTTAAAATCACACGCCAACCACTGTTACCATCGTAGTTAACTTCATGATATGAATATGTGTTAGCCATGTGTAATATCTCCTTCGCCTATGATAATGATAGTAGAAAAAGCCATGCTAGGTGTATAAACTGTGCCTTCAGCAATACTGTGCATCTCTCCCATTGACATCATTGTATTACCATCTTTGTGTGTTAGGCTACCCATTGCTTGTAGGGGCAACACAACACAATTACTAGTGAATGTAATGTTAGTGATAGTAGACATTACAATTTGTTTAACAGGTATGCCACCTACACTAGAACTATACACGTTAAGACCTTCTGCAAGTGTTCTAGGTTTAGTAAGTGCTAGTTCAGCCCAAGTAATTTTAGTGTTCATATGTCTCCTAGTATGTCATCAAATGGACTCTTCTTTAAGTCCTCAACTCTACGTTCTTCAAAGTTCCTGCTAACATCATATTTAAGATGTTGTCTAAAGTTCTCAAGTATATATGATACTTCTTTAGTATCCATATCCTCAATGGCTTCTGTGACTACTGCATCTAGTTTTTGTACTAGAACTGCTAGTTTAGTCTTCGCCTTCTGATCTAGTGTCTGTTGTCCTGATGACATCGTCTCTCTGTCCTGTTTGCATACCATAGTCATGGTCTGCTTGTTCTTGTAATAAAACTGTTCTACAAACAGCATTGAACCATTTGTTTACAACGTCCTCATCGCTTGTACCTTGCATACCTTTTTCTTGTAGCATTGCAACAAATGCATCGTTCCAATCTAATTCAAAGTATCCTTGTACTACATTGTCAGGATCAACACCCATCCTAATAACATTCACGTAAGGTTCGCCTAACTTGTCTGCTTCAAGCCTTTCATACTTGCTTTCAATTTTGTTTAATTCAAATTGCAATTCGTCGCCATCAAGGGTGTATTCTGCTTCTGCAACTTCTCTGTCTTTGCCTTTCTTACCCCAACTCTTGGGCGACATATGAAAGGGTAGTAATTTCTTTGCCATGGGTTCTCCTAGTCTTAATATATATTATACAGTTTTTCTGGCTAATGTCAACCATAAAATGCCTTTCTTTTCTCCCAACTCATTCTACCTACACACTGATACCAAAATTCAAAGGTGTCTGTTTTTTGTAAAGACTGTCCGTTATTGTCCTCTCCTCTTATACCGGCTTGCCATTTATCAAACCAATAACGTGCTTGTTCACGGTTGCCTTTGCTTTTGTGGTATCTGGCATTCATTTGATATTTAGTAAAAAGGTCTTTGTCTCTTTCATATTTAACAGCATCTGCCTCTTTTTGTACACGACGTTCTAATTCTTTATCATCATGTCTGCCTACCCACTTACCATCTTTGTAATTTGGATTGGCTTCACCACCTAAGCATCCACCATGCTCTGGTAGTACATTTGAGTACAAGTCACTTTCTACAATGTTCTTTTCTTTGCTGTATGCTTCACAAAAGTCTGTGAGTTCTTGTTGTAAAGTGGTCTTAAATAAAATTTCAGTAGAATGATCGTTACCGTGTTCTTCTAAATGTTCTAGCCATCTAGGACCTGAGCCATCATAATTGTCTGTGTCTCTGGTACTGATGCCAACATATTTTTGACCTGTTTTATTATGTGTCTTTTCGTATACAACTGTTTCTTTAATTGTTTGCATTGTTTTCTCTCTCAATCAATTCCAATACATAACTCAGTTCGCCTACACATTTATCTATGACCATGTGAGCAACTTCGTTGTTGTTCTTTTTACGTTCTTCACACAACATGTCAATCCTCACTCTCAAATATCTTTCAACTTTTGACTTGGACTTTCGCATCCTTTTTATTGTCCCATATAAAAAACTGCATTGTGATTCTATTGTGTTGGTTTACTGTGGTAACCTCATGCTCTATACCGCTGTTATAACTCCACACGGCACAGTTCCATTTTGGTATCACAGAGTATGACACTTTTTCTACTTCCGGGTCATACCAAACAAACTGTCCGCCATTAGAAGTGTCATACTCTTTGTTCATGAACACCGTCATACTGCCTATACAAGTGTCTGTGTGTTTTGGTATGCTACAATTTGGCAACAATTTTTGTATTGCTACATCGCAATTACGTATTCGGTTGTCTTGGTGGAAAGGTGAAGTTGGTGTAGAGTACAAATACTCTATGAGTTCATAACGTTCTTGTGTTGTTAGGTTGCTTGTAAAACATTCGGGCAGTGTTTTATTCTTTGTTGCACTGTCTGCCCAAATGTCGTGGCTATTGAGATCGCTATCAAGTATTTGAAAATACTTATTGTAAAAGCGATTTAGTATTGTTTCATCAAATACATTCTCAATATATCTAAACATTACTTGCCTATAGCATTGCCGTATATATGAACGTGGACCCTGCTGGAGTAATAATATCCTCTGGCGATGGCCTCATCGGCAATGTCTGCTTCAGTGACCTTGAGTCCTTCCAAGGTGCCACCGACCCCCATAATCCAAACAGGGTAATCGCAACCAGCATCACGAAATGCTTTTGTGTTCTCTTCGACTTCACGCCAACTCTCCTCACTTCCGTTTACTACAAACTTTAACTGACCGTGTGGTGTACACTTTGCATACTTAGCAACAAACTCAGGCTTAATAGCACGTTTATGCTTTTCTCCAGCAGTACTCCATAACTTAGGACTCAACGACCAAAACCATTCTCTGCCAGTTACATCTGTGAAGTTGTTTTGTATGTAGTAAAACAAATCATCACTTAGTTCACGTGTACCATTTGTTTCAACTGTGACATTGTTAGGGAAGTTATCACGCTCTTTGAATTCATTTAGTACGCCAATGATACCAGGTTGTGTAGGATGGAGTAATGGCTCACCACCAGTAAACACCATGTGTACCCATTGTTTGGTAACAGGGTTCTGGAACTTGCCATGTGGCAGTAGTTCTGTGAGCTCATCAACTCCTTCTTTGATACTTCTGTTAGTAATAAGATGCCTGTACTTTCTACTCCATGTGTACGAACTATCACAGCCTTTATCGAACACAGGAAGATCACGTACATCTGTTATATCAGATATATCAATCTCCTCAAATGGCAATTCATATGTATCAGGATTAGTAGGATCTGCTTGTCCAAAGCCATTACATTGTAAGTTACACAAAAAGAATCGCATCCACAAACTGGGTATGCCTATGTACTGGCCTTCACCTTGTGCTGAGTAAAATGTCTCAGAATATTTAATAGGTACGTTGCTCAATGTCTTACCTCATCTCTGCTTCTTTCTAATTCAATACTGTAAATCATTTCTTCAGCATTCTCTGGTGTTACTTTTTTGTAACTGCTTTCAAATGCTAACAGTATTGCTTCATGCAATACACTTGCTTCGTAGTCCTTGGTATCGTTTTTGATATCAGTCATAGATTGTATCAACAGTTCACCTAGTCCCCAACCATAAAGGTATGATAGGTCTGATTCATTAGGTTGATAATCCTTACCAAATGATATACAACTCAGCATCATCCAGTCACTGATACCTGTTGTCTCAACATCAAGTATACCAGTATCATTCATCTCTGTCTTGAACTTGATAAAATCATTCTCAGTGGGTTCACGCACATCACACCAGCAACTGATAGCATCAAATACTTCGCTCTCATGAACACTGTATCTTGACATTACATTATCAATGTCTCTGTGATGAACTACATGATTAATAATTTCATTGATAGGAACGCAATTACGATCAATCACTAATATGTTTCTTGGTCCTCTAGCACTAATCGACATTATCTATCACACGCATATGATTGTTGTAGTTTAATATTGTCCATAAACTCTTTCTTAGTTGCTGGGTCATCTTTGAATGCACCTTTTAATACAGTTGTTTGTGTGAGACTACTGTGTGCTTTAACACCCCTGTTCTCTACACAACCGTGTGTGGCTTGAATGTATACACCCAAGTTCTCTGTGCCTGTTGCTTTCTGAATCTCTCTAACGATGTCGTTAGCAAGTTCTTCTTGCAATGTACCACGCTCTGCACACCACTGTGCAATCCTTGTGTACTTGCTTAGTCCAATTAGTTTCTCACTGGCAATGATACCAATGTATGCAACACCTTTAACGATCTGGTGATGATGTGAACACATACTTGTGAGCTCACTACGCACAACCAACATGCCTTCATACCTATCAGCACTGTCGTTAGGGAAAGCAGTTGCAGGTGGTATTGGATCATAACGTCCTGCCATTAGTTCATTGATATACATTTTAGCAAGACGTTTGCCTGTGCCCATGCTGTTAGGGTCATTGTGTCTATCGATAACCAACGTGTCTAGCACATTTTCAAATGCTACTGTGGCTTCTTCTATTAATGTTTGTTTGTCACCTTCTTCAAGATGTTGTGAGATGTTATCTCCGGCCCAGTAACGAGTGTTACTTTCTTGTAACCTTTTGGCTACTTCTTCATGTTTTTTCATGTCGTTTTCTCCGAGTTTAAGACGAGGATGTCTTTATATTATACTTGTATTTAGATAAAAAGTCAACTATGATGTGAATAATTTCGTCTTTTTATTTTTAATGTGTTGGTTGTCTTCTGTTAGTATACCGTTCTGCCAATTCTCTACTACATCTTCAGCATAGTGAATAGACTTGTTTCTAACATCAACTGTACCAAATAGGTCATTGTTTATATACAAATAAACCACATAACCGTTTTCATTTTTTATATCTGCTGTTTTCATAACCACCAACTCTCACATGGAAATACAAACCATTGTTCATCAACATTTCTACTAATCTGTCTAGCAGTAAAATCAATGTTGAAATCATTATCAATGTTTTCTATACATACAGCATAGGAAACATCACCTAAGAAGTGTGCATCAGAGAAGACATCATCAACGCCTTGTAATGCCGCACCTGTGTCACACAAATCATCTACAACTAAAATATTAGAATGCGAATTGCTTTTTATAATTTCAGCAAGTAATTCTTTATCAATATCTTTGTTGCTGTCACGTAACTGCCACTTGATAATTTCACAAGGTACATCAAAGTAGTGACTGAAATTCACAGCCATCTCAGCACCACCTCGAAGTAACCCTATAACCAAATCTGGTTTGTAATTGCTTTGTGCCATCTTTTGTATTACAGATTTGTAATACGTTTTCATTAAGTCCTGACTTATATATTCGTAACTATTCATTTCTTAAAGTTCTTCTCTTCCCATGCAAACGAATGTTCAACTATTTCATCTAAACCAAACATTGGAGTCCAACCAAATGCTTCACGTGCCTTTGTGTTGTCTGCAAACGTCTTAGGTGCATCACCATCACGTCTTGGTACAAATTCATAGTGTACAGTTTTGCCTAGCACTCTTTCAAATGCATTTATTACTTGTAAAACACTCATGCTGTTACCTGCACCAATGTTAAATATGCCACCTTCTCCACCATCAGACAGGTAGTAATCAGCGGCCAAATGTGCTGTGGCAATGTCAAACATGTGAGTGTAGTCACGTTCGCATGTACCATCTTCTGTGTTATAGTCGTTACCAAACACTTCTACAACTTCACCAGCAAGTATCTTTCTGCTAATGATTGGGACAATGTGAGAAGCCTTTTCTTGCATGTAACCATGTGTGTTGTCTGGACTTGCACCAGCGGCATTGAAGTACCTCAGAGCGGCATAGTTAAGACCGTATGCTCGTTTATAGTCTGGTAGTATATCTTCAATAATACTTTTGCTCATTCCATAAGAACTAACAGGTGACTTTGGTGTGTCTTCTGTGGTTGGGAAGTTATCTATATCCCCATACACTGAACTTGAACTGCTAAAGATAAAGTTCTGTACACCAGCCTCTACTGCATGATTTAACAATGCAATAGTGTTAGCCACGTTGTTCCAATAGAACACTCCTGGTTCACTCATGCTACGACCAACTTCATGGTCTGCGGCAAAGTGCATAATGGTATCTGGCTTTGTAAGTTGGATAACACCTTTTAGTTGGTGGTTATCTATATCGAAAGGATATAGTGTAACACCTGGTATGTCGCTCTTACGCCTGTCTACGTTAATAACATTGTGGCCTGCATCTACAAGTAGTCGACAAACTTGCCCACCAATGTATCCGCTACCTCCTGTTACTAAGATTGTTTTTGCTTCACTCATATTTGTTTATAGCAACATGTCTACGGAAGTCCCATTCGTTCCTTGCATATTGCTCTCCGTTGCCCATCATAATATCTAACGTTCTATCGATAGTACCATTCTGGTAGTCTGATATTTTTCCTAAGTTATAACCACTGAGGTCTTTGGCTTCGATGTTGGCAAACATATTCTGCAATTTGTTTACTGCATCATCAATACTCCAAGGAGCATACAAGTGGTTATGGTTATTTGCAAATACTTCTGGGAAACTTCTGTAAGCAGGAAACAGTGTTAATGCCCCCATGGTATCCGCTTCACTTACAGTGTTGCTGGTCCAATCCTGCAATGCACAATTGAACAGCACCTGGCTGTCTGCAAGTAAATTATAGTAGTCATTCTTCTTTAAGCCTGTGTAGACTTTGAAGTTTGCATCACCGAGTCTGTTGTGACCACCTTCATAGGCTAATGCCCTATCAACATACTCTTGCCTGTTGCTCTTTAGTTCTGGGTGTCCGCAAAATACTGCAAACTCTACTTCAGGATCAATCTTGTAGTATGCTTCTGCAAGATCCATATAGAAGTTAGGTTGCTTCTCGTCATCCCAACGTGCGGCAAAGGCTACACGCTTCTTTCTTTTATGCAATGGTGTGCTGTGATCAACCCTACCTTGTACTTCTTCTTTACCATATGGCAAGCCAGTTACATAAATAGGTGCTAACAATCCAGCAATACGCAAGTGTGCGGCAAACTCTTCATTCGCTACCATAATACCACTTACTACGTGATCTACCATTTCCTCATACTTACGCATCCAGTGGAACATTCCTTCTCTAATAAGGAAGTCATCTGGGTCTGTAGTTTGTGCAAGGAAACGCAAATACACTTTGGGTCTGTATTCTGGCGGTGACTGATCCATGATGTAAGGCAAACATTCAATACCAGGAGTAAACATATCTTCATAAAAGATAACATCCTCGTTTGTTAGTTCGCCGTTCTTCATCATTTGAACAAGGTTCATAGTCTGAGACAAACTGTAATAGGAACGCCCATGTGCATCTAACACACTACCTGTTACAATAGCCTTGCTGTTATCCAGCTCTTCACCTGTAATGATCTCATAGTCAATGCCTCTGCGTTTGAATACTCGTTCATTCCAGTCTTGTAACTGAAGTGTATATCGTGCCTCGTAGGACTCAAGTCCCATATAAAACAGTTTTCTCATTTCTTCTTTTTACCTCGTTTCTTTTTTGGTTCTGCTATGTCACCATAGTCAACAACATGAGTTACTTCATCTTCGAGACTTTGAACATAGTTGTCCATTTTGTCAGCCTCATTTTTGCTAATAACTTTAGGTGTTGAGCTAGTGTTTGCCTTCTTCTTTGTCATTACATTGCATTCTTTTTGTCTTGGATTTCACCACGTCTTGCTTTTGCAAGTTTAGTTAATTCCATCAAAGCACCACGTGCTCTAGTAGCCGCGGCCTTTACACCTTTGTCTTCAAACTTAGAACTTTCCTCTAAGTAAGTATCCATTGCGGCTTTGATTTGTAAATGTATTTCTGAACTCATAGTTTTCTCCTTATTTTAGACTATCAAATACTTCTTCGATACCATCAGCATCAAAGTTTGGACCATCCATATAATTTATTGGATACTCCATTTCGCAACCGTTTTCATTATCTTCGGCTACCGAAATCTTAATCCAGCGATCAGGATACTTTGCTTGTATCTCACTCGCTAAATCGTCTGCAATCATTTCACAACTCTTGTAATCTAATTGCAATGTGTCTTGTGCATACAGTCTTTCCATCCATCTCTTAAACTGTATAAATTCTACGTCTCTGTCATCATGGAACACTTCGAGCCACACCTTAAAGTGAAAGGTGTGTCTATGTGGATATCCTAAAAAGGATACATCGTCCCAATCGCCTGTTGCTAACTTAGGATCATCTAAGGCGGCAGGGTACTTGTGAATACCCTCTTTAGTAAACGTTACCCAAATACTTCTCACTACCAACCTCCGTCTATTGATTCCATGACTTCATTCATGTGTCCTAGCAGTTGTGTGATAGGTTCATCGTAGTCACCAATCTCATAGTCAACGTCGTCTTGTTCTGCAAACATTGCTTTGATTTGATCACCATACTGAACAACCTGTTCAAGTTGTTCTCTCATTTCATCTGATATTGCCATTACGCCTCCTTGCTCGGATCCCATATAGTCAAGTTCTTTGTCTTGAGTCTATTGGTAACAATAGTCCATCTATTGTGTTCTTCTTTCCATTCTTTTAGCCACTTATGACCATCACGTTCTGCATCAATAAAGATTGCATTAGTCATTGCCAATGGTACCAATATAGCGGCATGAATAATAATACTTGCTACAGTACTATAGCCAAACCAGCCTAGGTAACTTGATGCTAAGAAACCAAACCATACACTCCAAATAGTAAACAGCACTAACATAAAGTAAGTCTGCAGACTTGGGTCTGGAATCTTGCCTAGTGGATTATATTTGAGACTCATTATACGTCTCCATAACCAAACAGTATTCATTACTGCCCTTCTAAATAAAGGTGGCTTTTTCATATGTGGTTCAATCATAAATTCTCCTATTCACTGTGATGCCTTATGTATTCTCTTATCACATGCATTCCATAACTTAACCATGTAATAACTATTAGACTCCACAATAATAACTCAATCATTAAAATCGTCTAAAGCATCTGCTATTTCATCTGGCAGTTCAACGCCTGCCGCTAATAAAAAATCAAACACGCCTAACATAAACTCTTGCCAGTCATATTCAGTTTCAAAGTCACTGTCAATTTCTGTGGCAATTTCTGTTCTGCCTTTTCTGGTCGATAGATTTATCTTCATACTATATATTATACATACCTATTTCTTTTTGTCAACCTTTACTTTCTTAGATTGAATTTTTAATTTTTCTAAACTGAGTTTATCTTTGAGGCTCATCAAGTAAGCCGAACCTGCTAAGATTAATATGGCTCCTGCCTCAGCAATCAAGTCCAAACTCTCCATTTCTTTGCTGTGTAACACTATTAATCTACATAGTGCTGTAATGGCAATGATTATTGGCAATGTTACAGGAATACGTTCTGTATTATAAAACGCACCAATCATTGCAACTACCTCTGCAAAAATAAACAACATAAACAAGTCTGCTAGTTGAACAGACTTTATTAACCACATGCCATAAACATAATCACCTACGGCCATAACAGTACACAAACCAATCAGTGCAATAATTGCACGTTCAGTTAGTACTGTGGTCCAATGTAACTTGTGGTCCTGCTTCAGTAAAGTATCAAATAGTTCTCTCATACTAAGTGTTCCTCTCTATCTTTTTTTGCAGTGTGCTTGACACCCGACTTTGTGGTGTATTCTTCTGTAATACCTTTACTGCCTTCTGCACCAAATAGTAAACCCACAATAGCAATCAAACTTGCTACCATACCTGCCGCTAATATTACACCGTCCATTTATTTCTTCTTCCTATAATAATTCCAAATGCCATACACACTTAGACTAAACCAAAATACTTCTATAACCATACTTGCTAAGTTAAAACTGTAGAGTAAACTCACAGTTACCAGTATGGCAACAACCATATTATTAAAACTGTACCAAAATCCTTTAGGGTCTATCCTATCAAACTGTAGCATTGCATAAGTGTAGATTAATAATGCTACCCCTATCAATCCTATGACATCAGTTATTGTCAATTTGTTGCCTCATCATGATGTCTTCCTCTGATCTTTTGATACTTCTTTCGGAGATGTCGCATGTGAGCATAGTAACTACGTTTAATTTTTGCTCTGATTGCTTTTACTAGTCTGCGTTTTTGTCTTGCTTTTGTAGACTTATACATTCTTTCATCTCTTTTCATAGTATCTTCCTCGATTACTCTATTACCTCATCTTTGGTGTACTTGGTCCAATCGGTGAATACTTTCCTATCCATCAAGTCGTGTACTCTGTGTGTCCATACACCTGGGTTTGTTGCTTTGAAATCCATGTCATCTAATTTGAGACATGCATTGTATCCTAATTGATTTATAAATGGTAACTTACAACTCATCATTGGTATAAAAGTGTTATACTCTGTCATACCACTATCGAGTACCCATTCAACATGTTTTACATCAAAGTCAAGTGTTACCCAAATACCTGTATCAACTACAAGTTTGTTTAACATAAAGTCCCATTCTTGTTTAGCATGTTCTGTGCTGATGTCAAAACTTTGATTAGCACCTAAGTATATGTGAGGACAGTTATTATTCAATGCCCTTGCTAATACTTCTTTGTAAGGTTGTGGTCCAATAACAAACAATGTTCTCTGACCATAAGCAGGGCTATGCTCTACTTCAGTGCCTATAAAGAACTTTGTGTCTATTGTGTGTCCTTCTCTATTCATCTGTTACTCTTATAACTGGTCTTGTACAAGGTTGTAAATCACCTGCCTGAGTTTCGTGTGATATAAAATCTGTATCTGCAATTACTTGCTTTAACTTATCGCTCAACTTATCACCATAGTTCATAAGTTCATTACTGTACGGAATTTCTACTGTGATAGTTGCTCTGATAGTTTTCATACCAACTGATAACCTAATGCTGATAGTTGATCTTGTTTTGCTTTAGCATCAGCAAGATTAACAATCACAGTTGGCATTGTGTTACCATTATATGTTTCTGTTACCTGCACTTCGCTGTCGCTGTGTTCTTCGAATACAACATCGTGTCCCTCGTTGGTATACAACCCAACAATAATCCTAGTCATAGATAGTCTTCTTCCTTGACAAAGATACCATCTACCATTTTACCTTTACGGTCTTTGATGTCACCATATGCCTGTGCAAGGCAACCTTCTAATGAGTAGCCATTGCGTTCCATAATATTAAGCATTACTACCATCATGTCACCTAGGTCATCACGCATGTCTTTACCCTTGCAACAATTATCAGACAGTTCGCCTAACTCCTGCATTAATTTAAGTACTTGATCTTTATCAGTACTACCATCAATTAAATTTCTATCATGATGCCATTGTCTAATAGCATTATCAAACATCTGGACATCGCCTTTTATTAAACCATTAACTTTAACAGTCTTCTTAAAAGGATTCTTAAAATTCAAAAAACTCATTTAACACCTCTTCTTTAGTATCTTCTGCTTCGCCGCCTACACTGAATGAATCTAACATTTCCTTGTAGTCTTTGATTAGTTTTCTCGGTTCACTACACGCAGGGTCTAATACATCTTTAACAAAACTATCAAAGAAGAACAAGTTAACTGGCACGTAAGGTGATACCTCTTGTGCTTTACTGCTTTTCTTTGTAGGTTTACGCCACTGTGTATAGTGTACTGATTCTCTTGTACGTTCTACGTCAGCAAGTCTGTTTGCTTCTTGTACTGCGTCAATGTGATTGAACACACTGTGAGCCATGTAATACAAATAACTTTGTGTGTCCCAAGTAGTGCTGTCACGTTCTGCATACAACTGATTGCCTTCTGCATCTAGTTTAGGCTCACCATGCTTATCTGTAAGTGGTTGTCCTTCACTGAACTTGTAGTTACCGTTCTTGTCCTGAGCACCTGGACCCATTGAACATAGGTCTCCCATTGTAAGCCTTTCCATAATAGGACTGTGGCCAAACGGAGCAGGCAAATCACTACCAACAAGTTCTTGTTGATCAAATGCTCTGTCCATAAAGTAACCAAACTTACCAGGCTCAAAAAAGTTATGTGCATACGTTTGTCCATATGCTGTATTCACAAACGGTGATGCCGCGTCAAAGCTCAAAGTAATGTTTGGGTTATCGTGCTGTCGTAACATTCTCTGAATGCTGGTTAGGAAACAGGCCCATTGTAGTTTACCAGTACCAAGGAAGTGTATCCAATCCTTGCCTTCTAGTAATCCATCTTCACGCAAGTCTAGTAACCTATTCAAGACACAACTAAGGTCTTTCATGTTAATACCAGCAAAGGCATATCCTTCTAATGCCCTATTGGCATCACCGTATGCGTCAGCAGTAAACTGCGGTTGACTGAAGCTCTTAACTGCTTCATACCAAGTTTTACTTGTGGCCTCATCTGTACCACTTAATACATTAAGGAACTTGGTTGCACCTGGTACTCGATTACGAACAAAGTAGTCCAGGTTTAGTAGACTGATATCTAATGTATCATCAAAAGATGTCAACCCAGTTTTACTGCTGAGAGGCTCAACTGCGGCAAATGCTGGAATATCAAGTGTCATACTCCAATCTGCGGTGTGTTCGAGCCAACGCAATATCTTCTCGCAGATCGCAGTTCGAGCAGGATCAAGTGGATCCTTTGCGTTAGCCCAATCTAGTTTTAGTACACCAGTAGCAATTTGGAATCCACCACTGTCACCTAAAATTAATGTGTCATTTCTATCTCTGTCTTGTATCATTGGCTCATCGGCATGACTTTTGTCAATGTCTAAATGAGCATGACCTGCAGAATATAGACCCCAAGGATAATGATAGTATGTATCTTTAGGCTTTAGGAAGTCAAGACCTTCATTACCGTGTTCAAAGCCTGCAGGAGTTCTGCTGTCTTGTGGAACTTTGTTCACAATCTTGTCTACTTGTTTTACATAGAAACTACTAATCGCAGGGAGATAAACTGCATAGTCTCTCTGTCTCTTGCCTAAATCCATACTTAACTCCTTGCTGGTAGTAAGTAAGTGTATACACCTAGTCCACTGTCAACAACAATTTGACATAGACCTTGTGCATTAAAACTCATAACAACATTTGAATTGTCACCTAAACGTAAAATCTTAAGTACAATATCTAAGTTCCAACGGAAGTCATGTTTGATGTCGCCATCAACACCATCAGCAACAAGTACTTTAGTTCTGTCACTGCCTTCATCACCAATGTAGAAATACAACTTATTGTCTTCAGTCTTTGGCGAGAAGTTAGTTTCAAATGCACCAATTACACTGTTGAAGTAACTTAGATCTTTAAGCATCTTTGCACTAGGCACAATGTTTACATCGAACTCTGCACCCTTAAACTTGATGTCTTTTAGTTGCTGGTTAACAACATCTGCTAACATAAATCTGTAGTGTGCATCTGTTCCTTCAGGACTAACAAATTCAACTTCAACAGGCACATCTTCATCGTTACGATTTTGTGTAACAACTTGCACTGTGGCCGCCTCATCATCAAAGCCTGGAAACTTCAAGTAACCATCTAACACACCCATTCTGCTTAGACCTACTGTTGCATCAACAAAGTCTGGCACAGGATTAATTGTGTTACCTTTTAAGATCACAGTCTTTTCTGCATCAACAGTTTCAATGTCAGTTGATTCAACACTGCCTTTGATCTTTACCATTTCAAAAATACCCAAGTTATGGGTATGCCTTAATACATCTCGCAATGTATCTTTGATATAATTATCTGCCATATTATCTCCTTAAATTACTTTGGCTTGTTTCTTAATTGCTTCACGTTCAAAATATAGTCTAACTATTGTCTTACGTATAATAGCATACGCCGTGAACAAAGTTGTCATAATAACACTAGTCCACATAGTACCTACTTGCCATACATCAATACACAAATACACTAACACAAAGTTTAGTGGTATGTTAACTACGGCCGCAATACCTGTATCAGTTAATGCTTCGTAGAATGCTTGTTTTACTTGTTTAGGTTCTGGCATAAGTCTAATTGTACACTATTATTTAGAAAAGTCAAGATAAATTTATCCATTTTTTTCGATTAAAATTCAAAGAAGGCTTGTAAGGCCTCACTTTCGTTAATTCGTTTGAGATCCCAATTCATTGCACCTAGTACATTGCTGATCTTCTTATCCAATACTGCCTGCTCCATTGCTTCAGTATCAAACGGCAAATCCTTAAACCATTCAGGTATATGCATTTCATCTGTGGGATATGCAATACTTGAGTAACCCATAGGATTATTTTTAAGCCTACACACAATCACTTTCATGCCATCCATGATAGTCATACTGTAGTTGTCACCGTGTGCATTTTTAAGTTCGTTCCAGTTTATACTTGCTCTAACATGTCCAGGTATCATATTGTTCTCTGGTGCCATGTCTGTGAGACGTTTTAACTTGTAGTTGTTTGCTTCGACTCTACGTTGCTTTGCAAGTTTCTCACTGTATGTTGTTAAGTTGTTTACACGTTTAGGCATACCTTTTAACCAAGGATCTAGTTCTTGGAAGCCTTTCTTAAATGTTCTAATCTTATCCAATACTTCATCTTCAGGCTTACCATCAAGAGCATCATCTAATACTTCTTCTAAGAAGTCTTGTATAAACTCAGGCGTATCACTTCGCTTGATGTCCATGCCCATGATCTTTAGTTTACCACCCTCAGGTTGATATCCCTCAATGTCTAAACACTTGATTGCATATCGCTTCTTGGTAATGAACAAACCTGACCTACCAACTACTTCTCTACCTGCCTGCATAACTGCACCTTGTTCATAAGGTACGTTAAATTGTTCCTTCAGCATCTTAGGAAAAGTAGAACTAACACTATCTGAGATGTGGTCATACAAATTAATTGCACTCTCCATATCTAATGTCTGTCCTTCTTTTAATGCTGGAGTTGCAGTAAAGTACACAGAGTCAGTGTCACCATATACTATAGTGTCGCCAGTATGATCGTACACTCCTGTAAGCATTCTGTTTGTTTCTGCTCCCATGTGTTTGGTAATGGCCCGTCCAGTAAGTGTTGTGGATTGACCGATTCTTTTGTCAAAGAATCTACAACCAGGATTGAGAATAGCACCATACAAACTATTAAGATTAATCTTCTTGACCAACTGTCGCTTATCCCAAAATGCAATGTCGGCATCTGTGGTTGCTTTCTTTTTGTTTGCTTGTAACTCTTTTCTTTCTGCATACCATCTCTCCAATAAGCCTGGAACAATACCTTGGAAGTCTGTTTTGAATATTGTACCATTAGCACTGATATTCCAAGGTTGCCCACTATTAAAAACTAAGTTGTAAACATCGGCGCCTGTAACTTCTACAGTTGAGCCATCTTCCATATCCAAATGCATTGTGTGGTTAACGTCTTTGCCCATGACCATTTCATATTCATTGCTACCAAACTTACCTAACCATGCATCTGCAAATGATTTCTTTTCCAGTGTCTGCTTGTTTATGATTTCTTCTTCAGTGTAGTCTTGTCTCAGTTGCCCTACAATAGTCTCTGGTGCCATATTCAATGCTCTGAACACACTAGGGTACAGACTGTTTAAGTCCATGCTACCTACCCATTCATGAAAACCTTTCTTGGGGAACGCAACATAAGCACCTGCCGCCTGTGTGTTCTTTCGCTCACTGCGATCTCTGTCTGGAATAATGTAGTCACGTCTGTGTGCTTCATTGATAATTGCTTGTTCTGTTGTTGCCACAGCACCCATTGTGGTTGGCAATAGCACTGTGTTATCATGTGCAATAGTGTTTGCTAAGTCAATAAACTGTAGTTTCTTATCTAGTTTATCCAACAGCATAACGTCTTGGATGTTGTATTCTAAGAACAGTTTGAAGTCATGATTATAAAGCCTGTCCAAACTACCTTCATAGGCTACCTTCTTCTCACCTACTTCCATCTCACCAATGTAGTCCAGCCTGTAACTGTGTCGTTCCTCATAGTTGTATTTGCGATACAGTTGCATATAGTCTAAGTGTACACGACCAATTAAATCATATGTCTCACGCTCACTACCGAATGCTTCATATGTTCTCTGCTTTGGCAGTTGATCAAACAAACAAAGTTTACGTAATTCACTTTTGCCCAGTACCTTGATAATCCTATTTACAATATAAGGAATATCATAGCCCTCACTGTTCCAACCACTCAGTATGTCTGCATCTTCTATGAGGTTGAGAAATGTTTGTAGCATTTCTTTCTCAGTCTTAAACAGTATTACTTCTTGCAATTCACTGGCAACGTTTTGTGCTTGACCCCAACTAAGTGTCTTAGGCGGAACAGCCAAACACACCATAGCATCCATCCACTGTAAGTACACACCAATAGATGTGATCTCCATGAATGCATCTTCGGGTGAACTGTATCCACGTTGTGGATCAAAGTCTACCTCGATATCTAAAAATGCAGTATGTAGTTTAGGGATATCAGCATTGAGATAATGCTTTGCTAATGTTTTATTTACAGGCTTGATATCAGTTTCAAACGTTTTGTTTGTTTTATTGATAGCAACATTCTTGCGAAAGTCTTTGATATTCTTACAGCGAATTTCTGCAACTGGCTCGCCATAGATACTTCTATGCGAACCTCTCGGATCGGCAACATAAAAATTGTATTCGGGTTTGTGTTCCACTAGCAGACGTTGTCCGTTTATACGTTCGACAACGCGAATAAGATCTTTCTGCTTATCGTAGAAGGCGTCTACGTAACTCATATTTGTCTGTCTCCGAGCATCACTTCCGGCTGACGCAATACCAAATTAAAAAAGATAGTTATCTAATTAAAGAGTTCTACCAACAGTTTCAAGGATAGTTTCTAGTTCATCGAACTTGTCATACTCATCTTGGAAACTTGCTTTGTGTGCAATACGAATTGCTTTGTTTAGCACACCTGGTTTGAGGTCCATTTCTTCTGCGATTGCTTTCACTGTATCGCGAAGACCTTCTTTGAGATTTTCAATCTCATACGTAACTTGCATGCCTTCGTCGATTAACTTCTTAAGACGTGCTTGTTCTTCTGTATTAAATGATCTGTTAAATGCCATATTATTTTCCTGTGTTAATATTTATGTCCACAGCATTAATTATAGCAGGTTTTTGGCTAGTGTCAATCGGTAAATCTATTTCGTAGTGTACCTTAAGACCTGGGATTTGATCAAATGATATTTGATCGAGGATGTTGCGATCTTTAATTCTGTTGCCTTGCTTATCGTATGCAACAAATATATCGCCTATTCTGTATACTTCTATTTGCATTCTTTAACTGATAGATAGAATGTAATGGCACCTGCAATCATTGGTAGCATCATAATTACTCCAAGAAAGAAAACGCCTACGCTCACGTATAGTCTACTTCTATCCAATCAGTTGCATCGCCTGGTTGCATGACACGTTCCTTTGTACCATGTTGCATTCCACTGTCGGTTGACTTGGCGTACTTGGTTAACAATTTAATTGGACCTGGTCCATTGTACATCCAACGCTCACGTACATAGTTACCACCTGAAGGTTCTTGTTGCTTCTCAGCAAAACCCATCTTCTCTAGGTCACCCCAAGCAGGTCCTTGAATAGTGTAACCAGCATTGTGAATCTCTGGTGTATCACCATCTTCGATTGCACGTCTAAGACCTTTGAGCTTTTGCTCTGCCTTCTTGACTTTGTCTTCTTGCGTTAAAAATAGTTCTTGTAATCTCATATTAAAACTCTAAACTGGTCTCGTATTCAAAATCTAAATCAGGGAATTCTTCTGCAATTTCATCTGCTATGTCTTCCCCTTCGTTTATGTCGAGTTGTTGTTCTAAAACAATCTCATAGATAAGTTTATCATTGTCTGCTTCATATACAGTAACGTTGGCTTCTATTTGTGTTCCGTCGTTGCTGTATGCTTTAACAATTTTAGATGGACAAACACTTTGAACTATGTCAAAATAGTTCACTACATCATCATTACTAAGTTCTTCCTTAGTAATCAATCTACAAAAGTGTTTGATAAAATCCATCTTTACTTCTTACCTGTCCAAGCCTGGGCACCAAAAAATGCGGCAACAATACCTGCAACTGCAATGAAGTATACGCCTGCCATGTCACCTAAAATGTCTGCGGCCTTTTCAACGCCTGCAAAATTTGTACCGATAACTAGCACTGGGTATGCTAACATTCCATACAATGAGAACCACGCCATCTGTCTTTGTGCGTCTCTCATTGCGTCTTGGTCTTCTAACTCCTTACGTCTGAATTCCAAATACATTTGCTCTTCTTGTTTTGAGACTTTACCATCACCGTTGCTGTCTGCTGGATGAAAGTGTTTGTCTGCTGTTTGTTCCTCTGCCATAATAAAATCTCCTACCTTATTGTACTATTTATCATAAAGTAGGATTATAAATACTATTACATGTACAGTAGTTTTAGCCAATCTTATCAAGATATCTTTGCATTAGAAACATGCAAACACAATACCTATATAGAGATAGGTGGCCACCATCCTGTTATCAGTAACAATACATTTCTATTAGACACATTATGCTGGCAAGGTTTCAGTATTGAAATTGACAGAGACCAATGGTGGAAACATTGGGCATATCATAATAGAAAGAACATACATTTTATAGATGTATTTAACTATGACTTTGAACAACATGCAGGACATTATGGCTATCTCAGCATAGACATACTGGGCTCTACAACAACGTACAAGGCCCTACAGCACATTATAGAAGCAGGCTGTACGTTTGACAGCATTACATTTGAACACGATTACTACAGGTTTGAGGACAGCACAAAGCAAGATGTAGAGGACTACTTGCTTGATAGAGGTTATAAAGTTGCTGTATATGATGTAACACCTGTGAGATATATACCCGAAGGTTTAGAAGTTGGTGTATTCGAAACTTGGTTTGTGAAAGATGATATAGAGTTTGAACCTGTGAGCTTTACTGAATGGCAAGAGCAAAGAGAATTGTCATTTGCAAATCCAGAATTCATATCACTAAAATAAAGTTGGTGGGCCCTGTTGGATTTGAACCAACGACCTGCCGATTATGAGTCGGATGCTCTAACCAACTGAGCTAAGGGCCCTAATTAAAATGGTACCTGAGGCCGGACTCGAACCGGCACACCCATTACAGGCGAGGGATTTTAAGTCCCTTGTGTCTACCAATTTCACCACTCAGGCATATACTTTTTACAAAATAATCGAAAGGACCCCGCAACCTGTATGATAGGTTATTGCACATCACGACTAAATCTAAACTCCTGTGGTCTTCTCTTGCCACCGCCAACTAGCCGTCCTTTCTTGCCCTCTAACTATTACCCTCTTCTTAACTTTTACTACACTTTATGTGAATGCAGTCTACTGTTTTCAACTCACTCACTTCTTTGGCACGCCTGGCAAGACTCGAACTTGCAACCCTCGGCTTAGAAGGCCGATGCTCTATCCGGTTGAGCTACAGGCGCATAAACTTAATCTAGTTTGTCAAATTCTGCAACCATCTTGTGTTGCAATTTACGAGCCTCTTTCTCCCAGGGCTGGTCCCAATAATCAATGTTGCCTGCATAGTGGTTGCTCTTCCAACGAGTAAGACCTGCGTCCATCTCATCACGAGCAAACTGTTTTACATGCACCATTTCGTGTGCAAGTATGCTCAGCCAGTTGCCAAACAGAGCAACATCAATTACAAAATTACGATTGTCGATGCTCTCGCATAAACCTTCAGTACCAAAGTCACCAACATGAATCCTGTTGTGCAAACGCACCACAATGTTTGTCTTCAAACGGCTAATGCCAAGTTGCTGGGCAAAACTGCGTACAGCCAGAGTAGCATACGCCTGTAAACCTAAATCAACTTTACCGCCTCGTGGACCTTCAATGCCAATGTTCAAGGTTGAATACCTCTTGTGAATATTTGTTAATTATACAGGAACTGTACTATGTGTCAACCGGAAATTTTTACTTATCGCAATATTTTATACGATTGATCATAGTTTCCTTACCGCCATGATACTTGCTTTCTTCATGAGACTTGATGTAACCTGTAACATGAATCTTGTCGCCCACTTTGATTTTGCGTTCATTGTCATTAAAGAACTTGACAATGTTGCCCTTAGATGAGCAAGTGCAGAACAGTGTGCTACCAACTGAAGCAATGTACCTCACGTTCTCAACTGTGAGTTCAAAGTTACCTCTTTTGTGCAACTCGCCCTCGAATTCACTTTGGTTAGCAAGTTCGTTCTCACGTACAGACCAAGTATCTTGATCAAGTTTGTTTTGGTATACCTTAGGTAAACTAGCGGCAATACCAATCTTGTCTTTGCCAATCTCTTCGGCAGTGACCAATTTGAGAACATTGCTCTCAAAATCTGTGAGCTTACGCTCAATTGCTTTGAAGCCTAAGCCTTTGAGATACTCAATGATCTCCATAGCCTTGTTAGTGTCATCCTGAGTGATTGTTACATCAGGCTTCTTCTTTGAATCAAGGAAATAAGAATATAGCAATTTGCTGTTTGGTGTTTTGCTCTCATCTTCCTCACGAAGATTATGTGTCTTTACAAAGCCACCATTCATTTTGTGTATTGCTACAGACGTTGATATAACTTCTATTACTGGGAATTTCATTCTGCTCTCCTATTTCCTAACTATGCATATAGTATAGCAAATTTCTGTGTATTGTCAACCGGTTTTTTTCTCTAATAAAATCAATAACTTAGCACACTGGGTTTGCCGTATTCGTTGCTGTATAGCAATAAAAACTGTGCTAAATCCGTATTTGATTCAAAATACACGTTCAATGTGTACCCTTCTGTTTCAAATTTAACATCTATACCAACTGGTTCTGTGTAACCTCTTACACATTTTGCTATTTTGTTCTTGTGCATTTGAGCTGGCAACCCTGCACCTCCAGTGGGTAATCTAAACTTGAGATACTTACCGAGAGTAGTCTTCTTGCTTTTCATTCCTTGTTACAAGATTGTAGATATCTTCCCACTTCTTAGCAACAAAGGTATCTTCCCAACCCATGTTATGTCCATGCTCTATGAGAATACCTGTAAAGCCTCTGTCTACACCAGCCATAACATTCTCAGGTTTATCTTCAACCCAATAGTTACCTTGGTACTTTTGAGCAAGTTGGTCCAGTGCTTCATCTTTGTCTGCACCTGTGTCTAAACAAATGACGTCTAAGAATATGTCGCCGAATATTTTGTTTAGGTTTCTGATTCTCAGTTCTTTTGCATAAGGATCTAAACTGAGACTTGTGAGCACAACAAACCTATACTGATGTTTTTCAGCAAGTAACTTCACATAGTATTGTGCATCTCTGAGGGGAGGTAAGAAGCCAATGGCGGCACTCTCATTGAATGTCTTGATAGACTTCTTACCTTGTTCTTTAGTGATACCATACCTATCACCAATGTTATACATGTATTGATAGCCTTCTACCTTTTCATGTCCGTGATGTTCCATCCAAACAGAAAAGCCCTCCTCCCAATCGAGTAGGACTCCATCACAATCTGTGAGAATAATTTTGTTGTTTTTAACTACCATACATTTCCTCTTGGCGCGGCTGGGAAGATTCGAACTCCCGACCTTGTGGTTCGTAGCCACATACTCTATCCAACTGAGCTACAGCCGCTCTTGATTACATACTCCAGTAAGTTTCTGTTGCTGGGTCTACACAAGTACCAACACTATTGATACCAATTGTGTAAGTTCTCTCTTCACCAGTACCTGGGAACCTTGCAGTTCTAGTAACTTGAGGCTCATCATAATCAGCCCAAGCAGTTACCTTGAAGTTCTCTGGATCAAAGTTGATGTAGTCATGATCAGCATACTTCTTAGTGTATCTGGTTAAAGCCGCTTTAGCCGCCGCCGCTGTTGAAAATTCAGACTTGATGTAATAACTCTTTGCACCAAAGACCGAACCGTTTGTTTTGTTTTCTAAAATATACATACTTAACTCCTGTTTCCTATTTCCTAACTATGTATATAGTATAGCAAATTTTGCATATTTGTCAACCTTTTTATAAGTCTTTGTTTCCTAAATATATTTCTATATCGCCCAAGTCTACTGCTTCTTCCCACAGCATGAGATCACTGTATCCATCAGCATTTACATCCAGTAACATACCCCAAGTAGACATGTTTTTACTGCTGTATTGTGGCCATTCTGTGGTGTTTACATAGTTCATACCACTAGAAGATTGCAATAAAACGTCAGGTATACCGCCTGTATCTCTGTCATTGTCAATGCGATTACTGTGTTTTTGTATTTGCAAATCATCTAATCCGTCACCATTGATATCATCACACACCATAAAGTTGAAGTCTGCTGTGTCTAACTCTACATCAATTGGGTCTGCAATCCTTATTAATTGATTGTTCTCTACTTGGAAGAATTCAATGCGTAATGCGTTTAGAAATTCGCTGTTGGTGTAGTAATAATCTTCCTGTAAGTCCTCACCGGATACTAATTGACTAGACAGCACAGACATCACAAATGTTTCTTTGCCGTTGTAGTCCATTACACATATCTCAGGCACTGTTCCACCAACTGCTTTTCTACCATTGATATCTGATACTGGATACATTTGGTTGTCTATATCTACTTCAAACAATGTAGGCCTTTCCCACACATGTAAAAGTTCTTTTCCGTTGTATAATTCAATTGAGTGATTACCACTTTCCAATCGGTTAGTGTTTACTAACAATTCTGCACCAAACCTAAACGAGTTACCTTGCACAACTGGATATTGATCAGATACATCTACAAAAGAACTGTCTTGTAATCTAAATGCCTGTTGCTCTGCTGTCCATAAGTAACCAGCAAAAACTGCATCACCGTTGGGTGCAAAGTCTACAGCATGTCCCCAATCAATTTCTCCCATAGTGTGGACTGTGTATTTGTAATCAGCAGAACTTAATAGGATAGCAGGGTAGGCACCATTGCTCAATGCATCTTCTTGGTTATCTGGACCACCTGTTGCTCTACCATCTTCCATGTTTGTAGCAAATGCAAAGTCGGGTAAGCCATCATTGTTGATGTCTTTGACAGAAACTTTTCTTGTTGCTGAGCCTATCTTTGGATACGAATCATTAAACACTTCATAGTTAACAACATCATATCCACCTAGTCCATTACTTGCCCATGCTACTAGTGTATCTGGTGTGGGTTCACGTTTAGAGTCACCCCATGGATCAGCAGAACACCAATAGTGTACTATGAAATCAACATGTTCATCACCGTTAAGTTTAGTAGGCAAAACAAATTGAACGTTTGGCTCCATACAACTTTGTGTAAAATATGTATTGGGATTTGATAATACTACTGCATCTTCTTTGAATTGTGGTGTTGGTGCAGGTGGTGTTGGATTTAACGGTTGCAAACCAACAGCAGGAGATGTTCCTCCGCCTCCACAACTGGCTAATAATATTGTACCTAACAATAAACAATGCTTATTCATTTCATACCTACTATGTGTAAAAACTATATTATACAGTACATTCATTATATGTCAAGCATATTAAAGCCAGCCGGTAAATAGTAGTATGAGGAAATCGCTAGGGTGGAATATTACTCCTATGTTTCCAGACTTGGTTTTTGATGGACAACTAGAATTAGATAGCAATATGATATCTGATATTATTACTGAGGTAGATACAAAACTTCCTCGAATTGAAACTAACTTTGGATTTATCACAGGAGAAAACAACACAGTTGACAAGACTAGGAAACTAGTACAGATACTTGGCAACGTTTTTCACCAGCAAGTTTTTGATTACTATAAGTTGAATCAAGCACAAATAGATATAACCTGTGCTAATAGTAAATTTATATCAATTAATCCTAAACATAATTTTCCACTCAATGCTGAAAGACTTAGATGGTATTCAGCATTAGTGTTCCTCGATGTAGATGAGAGTGCAGATAAAAGTTCAAGTGTTTACTTTGAACACTTTGGAGACAAACGTTGGGCTACGCCACCTATAGTGACACCATCCAATGTTGTTAAAAGAGGTAAGCCAGCAAAGGTAATGTTTTGGCCAAGTCATATTCCATGGGGCATGACACCAAACTTATCAGATAAAAGAACACTGGTATTTTCTTGCACGTATCATATAGACTTAAAACCAAAATTTCAAAAGGGGTAAAATGGCATTTGTAGTAACTAGTGCTTGTGTCGGCTGTAAGGACACACATTGCGTTCAAGTATGTCCTGTTGATTGTTTTTATGAAGGACCAAATATGTTGGTCATAGATCCAGATGAATGTATTGATTGTGGATTGTGTGTACCAGAATGTCCTGTTGATGCAATATTTGATGAGATTGATGTGCCAGAAGCAGAAAAGCCATTCATACAAATCAATGCTGACATGGTAGAAAAGTATGAAAACATCTACGAAACTAAGCCTCCAATGGCAGAATCAAGTCCATATAGCACAGAAGAAGCCATTAAAATCGTACAATTAGAATCCTAAAAGTGATAAATATTTTATACGTTCACCCAATCATTGGGCGGAAGTAGTCAATAGTGACGAAGGAACGCATTGTTACGTTCATCCTGTAAAGGACGGAAGTAGGCAATGAAGCCGAAGGAACGCATTTTCCGATAGGAGAATGACATGACTAAGTATCAAGAGACAGTACTCGTTCGACGTGCTGTACAAAAACAACTTAAGAAAGTAAAAAGAGTGTCAACTTTGAGTTTCCCCACTGTGGAGAAAAGAACAGAGTGGCCTAAGTATATCACAGATAATCCTTTCTATCCTTAAGTCAAAAAAAAGGGCAGTTAAACTGCCCTTTTTAGTTATCTAAAATTAATTAGACATAGTTGTAATGTACTGAGATTGTACCTGAACCTGCAGTAGTTGTAGCCGCTGTGCTACTGTCTGCCTGCATGAACTGTACTTGTACAGCCGCATTCTTTGTAAGTGCCGCATCACCATCTAACTCGATGATGTAAGTACCTGCTGTTGCCGCATCTGCGTCATCAGCCGCTACTAATACTGTTCCACTACCACCATTCTCTTTAACAAGAATATGGTTGAAAGAACCGCCACTAAATGCTGTTCCAATCTTAATTACAATTTTTTGTGCATAGTAAGTTCTGCTACTAATGTTAGGCATAGCACTTGTATCGATAGTTGCACTACCTGATGTCAATGCTTGTCTAAGTAATAGTCCGTCACCACCATTTGTTGCAACATAATCAACAACTGCCGCTGAAGTTGGAATAGTAGTGTCATTGTCGTTGTTGCCAATGCCATCTGCTTCATCAACAAACTTAGTGATTGCAATGCTCTCACCTGAATCTGTTAATGTACCAAAACTTACTGCGCCTGTAAACGTACCAGTTGCACCACTGATGCTACCTGTAACATCACCAGTTAAATCACCAGTTACATCACCTGTTACATCACCAGTTACGTCACCAGTTAAATCACCAGTTACATCACCAGTAATTGTACCTGAAGCATTAATTGTAGTAAATGCACCAGTTGCTGGTGTTGTTGCACCAACTGTACCATTGTGAGCACCTGTTGTGTCACCTGTTACGTCACCTGTTAAGTTACCTTCAAACGTACTTGCTTTTACATTCTCAGAACCGAAGTCCCATTCTGTACCAGCCGCTGTGTAAAGAATTTGTTTTACACCACTTGCTGTGTTTGCTTCAAAACCAGCATCAGTATTAGCACCGCCACTGTTTGTTCTGAAGATAGCATCTTCTGTTTGAACTGTTGTTGAATTAACAATAGTTTGTGTACCGTTAACTGTTAAGTTACCAGAAATAACTGCATCACCTGACACACTAACTGTTGCAGATGTAATATCATCCGAGTTAAGTGTACCTGATACTGTTAAGTCGTTAGTAACTGTTAAGTCATTACCGATTGTTACATCGCTTGGTAAACCAATTGTTAATGTATCTGTTGCACTAACCGCTACATCAACTTCGCCAGTAGTACCTGATACTGTTAAAGTATCACCACCATCGATAGTTTGTGTATTGGAACCATCACTTAATGTCCAAGAAGTACTAATTGCCGCTGTAGAGGCATTTGTAATACGTCCTTGTGCATCAACTGTAAATGTTGGAATAGCAGTTGAACTACCATATGATCCAGCACTTACTGCTGTGTTGTCTAAGTTAACAGTAAGAGTGTTACCACTACCTGCTGTTGTTAGACCAGTTCCACCTGCGATTGTAAGTACTTCACTATCAAGATCAATACTTAAAGCAGTTGCGTCATCACCTTGGAAGTCTAAGTCAGCCGCTGTTGCAACTGCGTCGACGTATGCTTTAACAGATTGTTGCGTTGGGATAAGTGTTGCACTGTCACTAGCCATGTTGTCTTCATCGACAAAACCAGTAACTGTGATTGAACCATCACTTAATGAACCATACTGAACAGTACCACTTGCTGTGATATTTGTAGCACCTGTAATAGCACCTGAACTTGCACTTAATGTGCCATCAGTTAATGTACCACCAGTTACTGTACCACTAAATGTACCGTTAGTTGCACCTGTTAATGCACCACTACTTAATGTAGCAGTACCGTCTGTTAAACTACCACCAGTGATTGCACCACTTGCAGTGATTGTTGTAGCACCTGTGATTGCACCACTTGAAGCACTTAATGTGCCGTCAGTTAATGTACCACCAGTTACTGTACCACTAAATGTTGCCGCACCACCATTGACGTCATGTCCAAAAGTAATACCTGCATTAGTAGTTTGCTCGTAGATGTCATCAGTGAAAATGCCACCTGATGTAGTAACGTTTGTTAAACTAATATTTGGATCTAGATTAACTGTTAAAGTATCAGTTGCACTTGCTACTGTAGTGATGTTAGTACCACCTGCTATTGTTGCTGTGTCTCCACCTTCAACAAGTTGCGTACCTGTATCACCTGCTAATGTGAAAGAAGTTGTAATAGCCGCTGTACTAGCAGATGTTACTCGTCCTTTTGCATCAATAGTTAATACTGGAACTAGTGAAGCAGAACCATAACTAGCCGCTGTAACACCTGTGTTATCAAGTGTAGTTGTTAATGTAATGTTCTGACTACCATCAAAAGCAGTAGCAGTTGCATCTACATCACCGTCTATTGTTATTGTTCTAGCATTCGCTAAAGTTGTTGCTGTATCTGCATTACCAGTTACATCACCAGTTACATCACCAGTTACATCACCAGTTAAGTTACCTGTAACATTACCTGTTACATCACCAGTTACATCACCAGTTACATCACCTTCGAACGTTGCCGCTACAAAAGTTTCGGAGCCTACACTCCACTTACTACCAGCACCTGTATAAACAATTTGCTTTGCAGTGCCACCAACGTTGGCTTCGAAACCTACGTCAGTACCTGTTGTACCATTACTGTTTACACGGAAAATTGCATCAGCAGTTTCAACTGTTGTCGAATTAACTGTTGTTTGAGTTCCTTGTACTGTTAAGTTACCTGTAATAACTGCATCACCTGCAACACTTACCTGTGCCGCTGTAATGTCATCCGAAAGGAATGAACCAGTTACTGTCAAGTTGTTACCTATTGTTACATCGTTAGGTAAACCGATTGTTAATGAGTCGCCGCTTACAACAACATCTACTTCGTTTGCAGTACCTGATACCGTTAAAGTATCGCCACCGTCAATTGAAGAAGTGTTTGAGCCATCGCTAATTGTCCAACTTGTTGAGATACTAGCAGTACTTACTGCTGTAACTAAACCTTTAGCATTAACTGTGAGTACAGGAATAGCAGTTGAACTACCATATGATCCTACATCACTGTTAACAGTGGCTAAAGTTGTGGAAATTGTTGCGGTATCACCAGCATCTTGAAAAGTTGCTGTACCTGTTGCGTCTCCTGAAAGACCAACTGTAACAGCACTTGATAGGCCATCAGCATCATCTGCTGTACCTGTTAAGTTACCTGTGATTGCACCGGAAGCATTAATAGTTGTGAAACTACCTGCCGCCGCCGTACTACCGCCGATGACGGTGCTATCTAAAGCACCACCTGTAATAGCAACATTGTTTGAGTCTTGCGTTGCAATTGAACCTAACCCTAAGTTAGTTCTTGCTCCACCTGCTGTACTTGCACCAGTACCACCTTGTGCAACTGGAAGTTGCGAAGATGCATCAACTAAGCCTGAATCGCTTAGATCGATTGTACCAATACTAGCCGTACCAGATGAGAACGTTGCAATACCAGTTGAAGAGGAACCGTCAAGTCCTAAACCACCATATTGCGTACCAATTGCTGTTGCCGTCCATGCACCTGCAGTGATCGCGCCAAGTCTTAAATTTTCTAGTGTTGAACCATCCGACTGCGTGAGGTCGAATCTGTTATTACTAGAATCATATTTGACTTTACCGCCACCCTTACCGAGTTGGACGTCTGACGATAGACCCTTTATACCAAAGTTCTTAATGTCAGCCATTTATATCTCCTATATAATACGTATTTTTTGCGTGTTATCGATAACATCCAGCCATAAGAGCTAAACGTTATGTATATTTATCTAAATTAAGGGAAAAGTATTAAACGTATGTTAATATGACAGTGACACTTCCAGCACTTGCATTGTAGTGATTACAACGTGCTCTCACTTCTAAATCTTGTGTCTGTGTTGAAGGCCACACATACTCTGGTTGACATAAGAAAGTGTCACCTGCACTTTCAGTTAAGTCATTACTTGGTGAGTCACAATACACATCTGGGTCTGCTAGTGTACCAACTTCAATGTTTGGTTCACCACCACTGTGTCCTGAGAATGTTGTGTTAATTTCTACAGCAACACTAACAATTTTACCACCGGGTGATATGTTACCAAGTAAGTTTGTTGTGCTAACACCAAAGCCACCCACTGGCATTGTGAATGTTGTTGTGAGTGTTCTAGCATCTGTTGTACTGCTATCTCTGTCAGATATCTTAACCCAACTTGAACCATCATATAAGTACAGTGCCCATTCACCATCGTCGGCACTTAATACATGTGCCTGGTCACCAACCTGTGCATTCAATGCATTTCTTGCACTGACATCTGCAACCACTTTAACAGTACCACCTCTGATACCTTGTTCAACGTTGAGTGCTAATGGATACATTCCTGTGTGTCCACTTGCAATACCTGTGTTCACTCTAAAGAATTCTGTGCTTTCAAAAATTAATATCTCACCACCGTCACTGCGTGTGAGATTAATACGTTCTGTTCCAGGTGCGGCTACACTTGCTGGCAAACCTGATATATTACCAGCACCAACATAAGGATTATTGTTAGAATCATTGGTTACATTAACTATAGTAACAGCATTACCATTTGTTTCTGTTAATGTTAATGTACCTGAATTATATGTAGCAGTTAAGTTTGCAATACCAGCGGCATTAATGTCTGTTGCCATGTCTTGTGGAATAGCAACTGCTTGACTGTATGCGGCTTGACCTGCGGCATTGGTTGTAAAATTAATTGTTGTGTTACCACTACCACTATCTATTGCGGCACTGAATGGCGTAAAGCCACCTACGAGTCCGTACACTGTACCACTTGGGTCTGAATTTATCACAGTCTTTGTTGCAACTGTACTTGCTACAACATTATGATTTGCAGTGTGACTGTTAATGCTTGAAACTATTTCACTTACGTTTGCATTACCTGAACCTGCTCCTGCACTGATAACTGTGTCGTAACCATTTATTGTTACAGTATGTCCATGAGGTATCTCAGGACCATCTTGGTCACCTTCTAGTAAAGTTTCTATTGCAGGTTGTATAACTAAAAATGTTGGGGCATCTGTTTCGCTGGTTGTTAAGTCACCATCAGTGTCTACATAAACATATTGGCCTTGTGTTCCTGGTATGCGTGGTTCAAAGTCAATGATCCTGTTGTTAGGTAATATCATAAACTGATCTGGTCCTGGACCAGGCTCTGTTACCACACCAATACTTTTACTTAATGTAGTTGAATTTGCTTTTGAGAATCCACTACTGGTAACTACTACAACATCACCTTTGTCAAAACCGTGTGCTGTTTGTTCTAACACATAGTTTGTTTGCGGATTTAAGTATTGGAATCTACTCATCACAGTTGCATAGAATGAACTGGATACTGTGGTTGGTAGAGGATCAAGCATTGGCACACCATTCTCATTCAATGAGAACACTGCGGCTGAACCTAAACCAAATATACCATTACCTGTGGAGTTTGCAAAAGTATTATAACGTAACCAATCTTCTACAATACAACTTACTTCTGTGGAAGTTTTACTTGTGATGCTGATTACTTTACAACAAATACCTGCTGTTGCACTGCCTACCCAATCACCTACAACAATATCTAAACCGTTGTATGTTCTATCATCTCTGGTTAAGTGAGAACCGTGTCCTTGTGCAGTTACAGTGAATGTGATTTCCCAACGATAATACTTTGGAGAACTTGAACCTGAGTACCAAGGGTCGCTGGAACCGTTGGCATGTTGCCAGTAGTCTCTACCAGCAATGCTTGTTACATTAACTGCCAATACTTTATTTGGATAGTTAAGTTTAATTTGACTAGACTTGTAGTTAATCAAAGCCACGCAAATCTCCTATTAATCATACATTACAAACTGAACCCAAGCATGTGTAGTTGTACCAAAACCTCTACTTGCGCCTGTTTCTGCTTCACGTAATCTGAGTTTAGTTGTTGGAACACCCATGCCACCAAACAAACTTGGTGCACCTGTTGAACCACCGCCTGCAACTTCTCTCAATCCCATAGATGATTCTAGAGGAGCGATTTGATATTTGTTACTTGCATACACATAACCATATATCATAATAGATGCTGGAGGGAAATTATATCCTGTGAATGCGACTGTGACATCACCACCCGATGCACTGTCAATACTCACACTGCTGATACCTCCTGTGGTATCTGTGATGCTGTCAAGAGCGCCTGCAGATGTGTAGTTTAATTTGAATCTTTCTACAGTGGCACCCGATCCGCCACCGCCACCTCCGCCACTTACTGCTTGAGTGGTAACCGATGTGACTCTACCCTTGGCATCTACTGTTATTCGTGGTACAAGTGTACTGCTACCGTAAGTGCCAGCACTTACACCTGTGTCAGTTAGATTAAATACACCAGTTACGTTGCTATATTCTACGCCATCTGTGGCTGATAAATCTGTTAAGGCTATGCCGCCTCCGCCGCCGCTTGTTCCTAGTATAGGCGTTAAGTCTACTGAGCTACCACTACCACTGATTGTGACAGTGTTACCTGATAAACTTAATGTTTGAGCATCTGTGTTAGTTGATAAATCACTAGCATTGGCTAGTTCAACCCAGTTGCCGGCGTGTGCAAAGTACATTGCACCTTCTGCATGTACATGAGCAATAGCACCATGATATGAACTTGCACTTGGCAAATCACTTAATGCTGAATATAAGAACTGTGTTTGTCTTAAATCAACATTGTTACCACTTGATATTGCCAGTTGCCCGGCTGTGCTATTTAATGTTAAAGTTTGACTATCAGTTTCGCTTGTTAAGTATGAACTTAGGTCTGGTGGAGTAAATGTAAATACACCAGTACCGCTGTTGTATGCTAAACTACCTGAACCACTTGCACTTGCTGATGTAACACTTACATCATTTAAGCCAGCACCCTGTGGACCAGTAGCACCATCACTTCCGTCAGCACCTGCAGGACCCTGAACACCTTGTGGTCCAGTAGCACCTGTAGCACCCACTGCTCCTTCAACGTTACCTGATACATTAATTGTACTGCTATCACTCATTGTGAGAGTAATTACACCATTTGTAACACTACCACTGCTGATACTTGTACCATCTGCTCCGTCGGCTCCGTCATTACCAGCAGGTCCTTGAGCACCTGTTGGACCTTGTATATTACCAACGTCTTGTGTGCTTACATTTGAATATGTAAACATCAAGTTGCCACCAACTAAATTTACGTTGGTTACACCTACACCGTCCGTTCCGTTACTGCCGTCTGCTCCATCACTGCCATCTGCACCCGCTGGTCCTGTTGCACCTTGAGGTCCTGTTGCACCAGTAGGTCCTGTATTACCTTGTATACCCTGTGGACCTGTTGCACCAGTTGGGCCAGTAATGTCGCCTAAGTTTTGAACTGAAGTATTTGAATATGTTAGAATTAAATCGCCACTGCTAACAGTTGCGTTTGTTATTCCATTACCAGTAGCACCTGTTGGTCCTATGTTACCCTGAGGTCCTACTGCGCCTACACCTGATAAGTCTAATGTAGTACCATCATATGATAAGTCACTACCGCTTAATGCTATTGTAGGTCTATTTGTTAAATCTGTATAATCACCACTTGTAGCAACTGTGGCTAAATCTGCTGAGTTTGCTTTAAGAGCAATAGCATTTGTTGTTGTGGTTGCAAAGTTAGGATCGTCACCAAGTGCGGCCGCTAATTCATTTAATGTATCTAACGTACTTGGAGCACTGTCAGTTATTGCCGCTACTATTGTAGATTGTGTTGCGTATCCTTGTGCTGACAAATATGCTGATACATTACTGTCACCATAATTGCTGTCAACACTGCCTAGCAATGGACCTAAGTCTACAGTTGAAGCATCGCCTGTGATACTAATTACATTGCCTGATAAACTTATTGCCTGTGAATCTACGTTATCTAATAATACACTTAGATCAACACTGTTACCACCTGATATACTCAATGAGTTTGAACCAGCATTCCAACTTAATGTTTGACTGTCGTTATCAGTAGTGCTGTAACCTTGAGCATCTAAATATGCTTGTACTGTGGCATTACCATAACTGCCTGCAACTGTGCCTGGCTGGAACTCACCTGAACTTGCATTCCATACAAGAGCCTGTCCGTCTGTGATTGCACCTATTGCACCCACATCACTCAATCCTGAAATACTGCTGTTACTTAAATCTGCTTCAGCCGCATCGCCTGTTGCACTGATTGTTACTGTGTCAGTTACACTATTAATTGTAACACTGATACCAGTGCCACCCTCAAAATTAAGTGTGTCTTCTACATTCTCTGCGAGTATTAAAGGTTGTCCTGGTCCTGTTACACCTCTGAAACTTGGATTTCTTAATGTTGATAAATCAACTGTGTTGCCACCGCCACTTAAACTTAATTCATCGTTGGCTGTATTCCAACTTAAACTTTGAATATAACTGGCACTGCTTACTTCTTCAATGTCAGTGATACGTCCTGATGCATCAATAGTAAATGAAGGTGTTAATGTTGCATTACCATATGTACCTGCAGTAACACCTGTGGACAAACTTACGTTTGTTATATTTGTTACAATACCTTTATCATTTACTGTGACTTGAGCAACATTTGATAAATTGCCGTATGTTCCTGCTACTGCACCAGAGGTTGCTAAAGATATCTCACCTGATGTGTTATCGTAACTAACACCATTGGTGCCACTTAAATCTGTTAATAGTATACCGTTGTCAACTAATGTATGAGGTACAAATTGATTGTTTGCACTATCCCATTTAATAACTTGTCCGTCACTGATACTGCCAATACTTACATCTGATATTTGACCAAGTGCAATATCATCTGCTACTACACTTCCTGTGATACTAAATGTAATTGAATCATTTGAAGCATCAGTTGAAATCAACATGCCATCACCAGCAACAAAAGTTAAGTCATCTTCAACTTTGTCTGCGGCAATAGTTGTCTGTCCAGATACTGCAATACTGCTGTACCCTAGCCCTGCAACACTATTTCCGTCACCTGCTGATAATTCAATCTCTGTTACATTTGATATTCTACCGTAAGTGTCAACTGTTATTTGAGGAGCATGTGTAGCATTACCATATACTGCGGCTGTTACACCTGTTGCTACTAAGTCTATTGTGGCATTTGAATTATTACCTGTGCCACCTGTTACACGAATTTGCCCTGATGTGCCTGCAACGTTGCCTACATAATCTGCTGTAAGTTCGTCTGCACTAGGAACACCAATGTCAACTAAATCTACTGCTGTGATTTGACCTTTGGTATTAACTGTAAACTGAGGGACTGCTGATGAGTTGCCGTATGTTCCTGCAACATTTGCTATGTCCTGGATATATACACCAGACGCATTTGAAACTAGACCACCACTTGCAATAACATCGATGGTACCGCCTGACTTTAATAAACCTGCACCAAAACTGTAAGGATCATTGTCCATTGCTCGCCATTCATTAGCGGCTGAACTATATTGTAATACTTGGCCACCAACAGGAACGTATGCACCTGTAACATTTACATCGCTGACTTTTTCTAATGATATGTTTGTAAAGTTAAGAGCCGACTCGTCGCCTTTAACCACAAGGAACTTATTACCTGAACCAGTGTAATTAGAAGGGGTATCGTTTAATTCTACAAATGTATTAGCCGCCATATATGTCCTATCTCAGTTTAAGTGATATTACAACTATTTATCACTTTAACTAGATAAGACTATTCGACTAACTTGTCCGTATGAGGTATCGTAGGTTTCGCCGTCACCTACATGCTCTCTGTCCATGTAGATACGTATATAGGCGTAATTTCCTTTGAAGGAGTATGCTTCTGACTTACTTGCTGGGTCATTTGCGTTGTATTGAATGTAACCTAATGGATTAAATGTAGTGCCTGTTGACTCGGAAGGTACTAAATCAAACCAATCGTCGTCAGTTGGCTCTAGCATTAGAGTTGCTTGTACTCGCAATCTACCTATAAATTGATCGTATGTTACTTGAATTGTGTGGTATCCGTCAGTGTAGCCATAGTAACTATCACCTTTCACAGTGTCTGAATACTGATTCATCTCTGTGCCACTGGCACTCATTAGTATAATACTTCGTCTATTAATAGGCATATCTTATCCGTTTTTAACTTCTACTACTGCACTATCACCTACAAGTTGTTGTACAACTTGCTCAATGGTAGCAGTAATCTCTTCATTGATAGCAGTTTCTAAATGCTCATCTTCCTTAGCAATTCTGCTAATTTCAATTACAACTGCTTCACTTACTATTTTTGCCATCTGTGTCTCCTTGTGTAACTATTTATCACAAAGAGTCAGGATAATAGATTTCTGTGTACTCTATTCTCAGTGAAGGCCACTGAAGTTTAATAAATGGAATGATATCGCTTATCTCATCTGGAGAAGCAAAAAACGATGCTTTCCATCTGGAACTTGATAATCTACCAGAACCTATATTGTCTTTCACATACTCTCTGACTTCATTGACTGCGTTTTGTCTATTGTAATAATTACCGTAACCCCAGGGCATCCAGCAATTCACTTTCATTGGATATTGATTGTAGAACAGATTTCTTCTAACAATTATATCATTACGGCCAGATATTTTTTCTAAGTGATCATCACTTAATGGCCCTTCTATAAAATTTATTCTAGTAGAATAGTTTTTGATACAGAGATCTACGCCTTCTCTATGAGAAAAGAATAGATACATGTTTGGAAATCTGCCCTGTGTTCTCACAGTGATATCATGATTCAGACACATGACTTTGATCAAATCCTGCCATGCCCACCAGTGATATCGTCGACTGTTACCTATTAGTTCGTCTGAGTCTTTCAGTACGTTTATAGATACTTTATAAGGTTTACTGCCGTAATAAACTCTAGAACTTGGGACTAATAAAAACTTTTTGTATTTTTTCTCATCAAGCAGTTTAATGTCATGTGTTGAAATAGTAGGTTTCACTTTCATTCCAATCAACTGTGATAGTAATATTTTCCAAGTCTTCGAACAATATCTTTTTACTTAAAGGCTTTTTAATTTTCTCTTCAAATATTCTCTTCAACGGTCTTGCACCCATGCTTGGTTCATAACCATCTAAAGATAATTGTTGTCTAGCACTTTCAGTTAACGAAATACTCACAGTTGAATTGTTTGTTTGTAGTAGTTCGTTTGTCTCTTTGAGCAATCTATCTACGATCAGTAACATTTGCTCAGGTTCTAGTTTGTTAAATTTAACAACAGAATCCAATCTGTTTCTAAACTCTGGTGTAAAGAATTTTTCTACAGCCTTGTCAACTGCTTTTGTTTTTGTTTGATCACCAAACCCAATCTTTTTAGATTCTGCTTCTGCGGCACCTAAGTTAGAAGTCATTAATAATACTACATTACTGAAGTCTACTTCTTTGCCCATACTGCCAGTAAGTTTACCATCGTCCATTACTTGTAACAATACTTGCAATACCTGTGGTGCGGCTTTTTCTACTTCGTCTAACAGCAACACACAATTAGGTGAATCTTCTACTGCGGCAATAAGTTGTCCTTGTCCCATCTTACCTTCAGCATGTCCAACATATCCAGGAGGAGCACCAATCAATTTAGCAACACTGTGTCTCTCTTGATATTCACTCATATCAAACTTGACCAGTTTTGCCTGTAACTCTTTTGCCAGTGCTCTTGCTGTTTCTGTTTTACCTGTGCCAGTTGGACCTACAAACAAGAAACTGCCAATTGGTTTGTGAGGTTCTCTCAATCCTGATTTACTTACAAGAATGGCTTCTACAATTTTATCTACAGCCTCGTTTTGTCCATAAACAGTATTTTTAATTCTGTCATCTAAATCTTTGTATGCATTTGTGCTTTCAGTGTCAATAACATCTTCACCAATTTTACTTACTTTAGCAATTACTTTCACAAAGTCTGACATCTGTACTAGTGTTTCATCACGCAACTTAACAGCGGCTCCAGCGGCATCGATAACATCAATTGCTTTGTCTGGGAAGTGTTTTGTTTTGTGATACCTGTCAACTAAATCAACACTGCGTTCTAATAATTCGTTGTTGTATGTAACACAATGGAAGTCTTCGTAATACTTTTTCAATCCAAGTACAATTAGTTTTGTGTCCTCTACAGAAGTTTCTTCAATGTCTAGTCTTGCAAAACGTCTAAGTAATGCTCTATCCTTCTCAAAAGTATCTGCAAACTCGTCTGGTGTTGTAGCACCTATTGTAAGCATTGTGCCTCTGCCTAACACAGGCTTTAGCAAATTAGCGGCATCGACATTACCTTGTCCACCTGCACCTGCTCCCATAATCATGTGTATCTCATCAATAAACAATATGGCATTTGGGTCTGCTTCTAGTACATTAAGTACTCCTTTAATACGTTCTTCAAAGTCACCTCTGTATCTAGTACCTGCTAACATAGCACCCAAGTCTAAACTGTATACCACTTTGTTCTTGAGAGTTTTAGGTACTTCTCCATCAACAATCTTCTTAGCAAGTCCTTCTGCAATAGCAGTCTTACCTGTACCAGGCTCACCAACCATTACACAATTATTTTTCTTACGTCTTGCAAGAATGTGTACTAGGTCGCTGACTTCTTCATGTCTACCAATCAGTGGATCAATCTTACTGCTCTTGGCTTCTTCATTGAGGTTAGTTGTAAACTCTTCCAACAACTCTTTGCTTTCTTCATTGTTACGTGAGGTTCGTAAATGATGCTTAACAACTTCATTTGTCAAGCCATTGATCTCACATAGATATCTTGCCATGCAATTATCCTCAGATAATATGCTCAATAACAAATCCATTGGGACAAAATATTCTCTGTTGTTAAACAACACATTGGCTAGTCCTCGTTGTAATACTCTTTCAACAGCCTGTGTTTTCTTAGGTCCACCTTTGGAGCCGTTTGGATTTTGTAATCCATTTGAATCTGGATCATTTAGATAGTTAGAAAGATCTGTGAGGATTTGATCTCTGTCGATATCACTCTTCTCACATACTTCTATAACGTCATCATTTTCAAGTAGTACATACATGATATGTTCTAAGCATACATATTCGTGCTTCTGCTTAGATGCATTATTCATTGCATCACGCATGATTAATTCTACTGTAGGACTTTTACTCATTTGTTTTTATCGCTCCTTTGCTTTGCGTGATACTTTACACTACATTCAGCACCACAGAAAACTTTTGTCTTATCTGCTGTATGATATTTTATTAGGCCTAGCATTACTGTTACGCCACATTCGAAACACTTATAAATCATTCTTAATTTTATTTAACCACTCTAGGTGTTCAGGATTGGTAACTCTTGGTGTAGAAACTTCTACAACCACAATCATATTTCCTAAACTTCCTGTACTAGGATTAGGCATACCCTGATTTGATAACTTTAGTTTAGCACCAGGTTGTGTTCCAGCAGGTATAGAAACTTTTAATCCTCCACCAACTGCATTCTCTACTAATATTTCAGTGCCAGTAATAGCATCTATTGACGGTATACTTACACGTTGATACAAATCATCATTGTCACGTGCCATTCCATATGGCATATCAACAAATACTTTGATTTGTAAATCACCTGGCGGTAATCCTTGATATCTTATTTGTCCTTTGCCTGCTAAACGTATTCTAGAACCATCTCTTATACCAGCAGGTATATCAATGTACTCTCTCATATAACCTAAGTCAACCATTATACTTCTTCCGTTGTATGCTGTTGCTAGATCAATACGTAATTGTGTTACAGTATCTGGATTACGTGAAGGTTGTGCTCTACGCCCAAACACGTCACCAAATATGTCTGCAAATGGACTGCCCTGTTCAAATGGACTGCCCCTACTGAATGGATCAGGATTGTCGTAAGCATATTTTTTATCAGGGTCACTTAGTGTTTCGTATGCTTCTTGAATTTGTTTGAACTGTTCTGGGTCACCTCCCTTGTCAGGGTGATGCTTAGATGCAAGTTTGCGATATGCTTTCTTGATCTCTCCGGGTGTGGTAGTGTGATTTACACCTAACAGGTCGTAATAATTCATTGTCAAATTATAGCATTATTATGCTGTAATGTCAACTTAAATCATTAACTAAATCAAATAGTTCTTTGACTGTTTCCAAACCATCTATTAGGTCGTCTTCGATATCTATATCGTATTCTGTTTCTAAAGTCATTATAACTTCAACAATACTTAGACTATCAAAGTTAGGAATCTCATCAAAACGATCTTCCATCTGTAAATCAAAGTCATGCTCTGTCCTGAGCAGACGTAAAAATTCTTCTTGTGTAAGCATAATTTAGTCTTTGGTTTTTGGTAATCCTGGTATCAAGTTTCCGATTGAAAAACTTGATTTCTCTTCTTCAGGTTGTGCAAGTTCAGATGCTTGTTGCTCGTTATCACGTTTTGCATCTTCTACTTGGTCCGCTTGGTTAGTTTCGTTCTTTTCTAACCAATCTTCTTTGCTGTCATTATCAAATCCACCGGTTGCTTCACGGTAATATAAAATAATTTCTTTTTGTTGATTGAGATAACGTTTGATCTCTTGTAAGTTGTAAGCCATGTTCTCATAGCCTTTGACACTGATACCCATCATTACAAACTCACCGCCAATCTTTTTTTCCAACTCTGCTATCTTTTGATCCATGTTGCCACACACCATTATGACTTCACCGTTTTCGTCTTTGAGTTGCTCTCTGAGTATACGTTTACCTGCTTCGTCTCTGACAGCACGAGTACTTGTTGTACCATCTTCCTTGGTATACTTCTCACTCATATACTTCTCAGTGGTGTAATACTTTGGATTCTTGTTCTCGCCTGTTGCAGGTTTGCATGGTGTGTTAGTCATCACATACCACTGTATATCTCTCATAGATATTTCCTGTGGTAGAGGTGGTTGATAAATGTCTAACTTGACTTCTTCTGTGAATACTTTAACTTGACTAGGTTGCTGATATGGTACACTTTGCATACTACTACAAGAGGCTAGGAATAATACTAATCCTCCTATAACTGCAAAATCAAATATACTTTTTATTGCTTTACTTTTTGTCATCTTGTGTCTCTGTCTTCAGTGTAAAATCATCGAATGCTTCTTCGCCATCGGCTTTATCTAATTCTCTGCTGTCTGCTTCAACAGATCTAAATACATCTGCTGTTGCTCTATTTGCTTTTAATTCTATACTGCCTGGTTTTGCTCTTGCTAATTTTGTTAGATCATGGTCAGCAAATATTCTCATATAACTATCACGCTCTGCATTCAACTCATTGTTTCTATTTTGTAAACCCATCATTGCTTCTGCTTGTTGTTTTGCATTTGCTTCTAGGCTTCTAATGGTTGCTTCGTTAGTTGCGGCCGCTGTTTGCAGTGCAACATTTTCAGTGTTGAGATAATCAACTTGTGATTGTAATTGATTGATACGATTTTCTTTTTCGTTCACAATAAAACTATGAGCGGCATAACCTGCTCCTAGTATTACTATCATGATTGGGAGTGCTTTTATAAATCCTAACATTGTTTTGTTACCAGTACGTTATCTTGGCTTGGATGGAATACCACGATGTAATCATCGATTGGAACGGCTCTCATCTCACCTAACATACTGTTAAACATTCTAAGTGTACTGTCCAATGGCTTGATTGCACTTTCGTTGATTCCAACTTCTGCCATTATGTCTTTTGCAGGACCAAAGTTCACAATTTCTAATTGTGCTACATCTCTCGATCCACGCATGACAATTTTATTGTCGTTAATTCCTGCTTCTAATAAACTGCTGTCTCTTAAAAACTCTAAAATCTTATTTGAATTGTCTTGTTGCTCTGCGGCTTCTTGTGCGGCTACCTGCTCTGCATCAAATTGTTCTTTATCCATATACTTTGCTGGCTCCAGTATCACATACTTTTCAATATCGTCTTCATATAGACTGTGATACTCATCTATTAAATGTGTTTTACCTTGCCATCTCAAAGAACCTGCAACATTTTCTAAGTCTTTGCAAATTTCTCTTATCTTGGAAAGAGCTTCTGGGTTACGATCCATTTCCACAAACACCATATAGTAACCATCTGGGTTTGGGTTTGGAGATACTTCTACGTCTCTGACATCTGCTGTGGAGTTTGAAATGTACTTGTATACATCATTGCCTACTTCACTTTCAGATACATAAAACCCAGCAGTGATGACATCTTCTACATCACCTGTCTTAGGCACAAACTCATCAATACTAACCTTGCTGAGCATTGTGTCTTTTAATTCACCCTGCTTGATTCCCATTATATAGTTCCTTGTTGCATACCCATGTTCATATCCATATTTGGATCGGTCTGCATCATATCTTGTTCTTGCTGTTGTTGTACTTCAGCATCTAGACTATCTAAGTCAACAAAGTTATCATTATCTATTTCTATACGCTCTGAACTAAATTCGTCTACGAATCTACGTGGCATTTTGATTTCAACTACCCACACAGGTTCAGATTTTGATCTTGCTTTTTTCTTGATAGACCCATCCGGTCTAGCCTCTGTTGTGATATCGTCCCAACTTTTGACTTTGATTGGACGTATAAGAGTGTCCTTTGAAAACTTTACCAAACAATCCTTAGCAAATAATCTTTTTGCTCCATATGGATCAGGCATTTCTTCATTGAGGAACATTAGTTTTACTGTTACAAAATGTCTATCAACAATGGGACCTTCTAGTATCTCGCCTTGGTTCCAATTTTTATATGCATATAGATCAACATCATCTAATACTTTTTCAAATTCTAGAAGCATATCCAGTAGAGTATTAGTCTCTGAAATCTTTTTGATTTGATCGTTTAGTATTTTCAATGCTATAGTCATAACAATAACTCCTGTTACAACTATTTATCAATCTAGAGCGACATCCAGTAAGTCTTACGATCCGTAGTTTTTGATAACAGTTTATCGTAGAACGCAATAGCCTCTGTTTTAAGACGTGCTATCCACTCTTCTTTGGTCATTGTTGACTTAGGATTCTGCAAAAACTCTTTCATATTTTTGATTTGCAGTTGCCCTTTACCTAGATTTTGTATGCTGAGATGGTCCCAATTGAGTTCATACACATTCAAACTAAAGTTTTTCACAATGGTTTTGTCATCGCTGTTGTATATAATAAAGTTATACATCAACGGTTTATCCAAATGTATTAGTCTGTCTATGCTGATAAGATTAGGCATTTTGAAGTCTAATGCTTCGTCACTGCTCTTGTGATCCACATAAGTATCACCTATTGTGATGTCTTCAATGCTACGTCTACTGCGTGGGTCTTGTACATCAGGAAAGTTCTGCTTGATAATAAGGTTGCAACGTTCTTCTATTTTGTCGGCAATACCTCTTTGCTGTAGGTTTTTGCTCTCAGGATATACAAGACGTTCTTTTAATATTTGATCTAGGTTAACTATCATCAGAATACATCAAATCCTATAAGCCACAGCACTAAACAAATAGCAGTCCACCATCCTAGTACACAAAGGAAAAAGTAAAATGAATATGTTATGCCTCTGTAGCCATTGCTATCAAAGCCAAACATGCCTCTAATTAATAACCAGCCAGCCTTTACTATAAAGAATGTGGTTATTGCTATTAGAATTACGTTTATCAAACTCATTTGTTTTCTCCTTTTACTGTATTATTATAACAGATTTGAAATAAAAGTCAAGAAAAAAGGCCCGGAGGCCTTTTCCCTAGTTGTACAAGTTTAGAACCTGTAACTGTAACCAACGTAGAAGTTGTCAAGATCTTGTATTTTATCTGCAAAATCTTCATCATTACTGTCATGGTCAATGTAGCCCATTTCTAGTTCACCACCAAGTAGGTCGAAACCTTTTGATAATTTCCAGAATGAACCAGCATCGTCCCAATCACCGTATGCTACGTCTAGGTACTTTAATGCACTAGAGCTTACTTCCCAGTAATCACTTGCATCATCGAGGCCTACATGGTAACGAACTGCGAACCAGTCAAAGTCTGCTTTAACGCCTACTTCTTCCCAGCCTTCTGAACCGTCCATGCTAAAGTTGTGATCTTGATACATAACGTTTATATCAACGCCACCTAATTCAAGGCCGTATCCAATACCATAACTATGCATGTACTCACTGTCATCCATAGACATAAACTTAGCACCTGCCCAAATACCGCTGTCGTGATCTAAATAACCACCTGCAGAGTATCCAAAACCGTCACTCATGTTTATACCTCTGAAATAATTGTCAGACGCAACTCCAACTTTACCACCTAATTCAACTGCATTTGCACTGAAAGAAAAACCCAATAGTGCCACTGCAAAGATATGAAATACTTTCATATTTTCTCCTTTTTGTTATTATAGTTGTAGGGGGTGATGCGGGTCACCCCAACCCCGTTTCTCTACTTGGCTTTTACTCCTAGTAGGTGAAGCACAATGATTGCTACGATTAGTCCAACTAATCCGCTTTCACCGAGTCCTGAAACTAGTGCTGTGATGTTTCCAATAACATCGCCGATAAAGAATTGATTTCCAAACAATAAGCCTGAAAGTATTCCTAAACCTAGTAGCCCAATAAAAATTGAACTTAGGCCGCCGACAAAGTCATTGACTATTTTCATAATACTATCCATATGTTACTCCTATATAGATAAAAAAGGTTAGTAAATACTAACCACTTTTATTTAGTATAAGTTGTTAAGAAATATTCTTATTTTGGCCACTTAACATGGGGGTTAACCTATAAACAACTGTGTTTTTGTGTAATTTCTCCGGCTAAATAATATTGTATGATGATAATCAACCATCTAAAAAGTTGGAAGACACAAAAAGTTACCACGAGTACAGGGGAAACCTTCTACTCGTTTTTTTGTGACAAAAAAATGGGAGTACCCGAATGTCTAGAAAAGCAAGAAAGCAGAAATGCAACAAGTATCGAAAACAACAACATGGAGAATCATATTTGAGAGTAATACAAGGAGGCGTCCAACGCAACAGACAGAGTACAGTAAACATTGTACCCAGAAATTTTAACCAAGACAAACTATTAGGTCTATTAGAAAATCCAAATGTAAACATAGTGTTTGCAATCGGTCCAGCAGGAACGGGCAAAACACTCATATCAACACTAGCAGGCATCAAAGAACTCAAAGGAGGTGACATCGATAAGTTCGTAGTTACACGACCTGCAGTCAGTGTGGACGAGCAACATGGATTTTTACCAGGCACATTACAAGAAAAGATGGCGCCATGGACAAGACCAGTGTTTGATTTATTTGAGGAGTATTATACTCCAGACCAAATTGAATATATGATTGGAGATAACAAGGTTGAAATTTCTCCCCTTGCTTACATGAGAGGAAGAACATTCAAGAATTCATATATCATTGCTGACGAAATGCAGAATGCTACCGACAGTCAAATGAAAATGCTACTAACCAGAATAGGTGAAGGCAGTAAGTTAGTTGTAACAGGCGACTTAGCTCAGCACGATAGAGGTTATGAATCCAATGGCTTGAAACTGTTTATAGAAAGATTGCAAAGAATTGCATCTGACAGAATAAAGGTTGTTGAGTTTGCAAATACAGATATCGAAAGACATCCTGTAGTTGACGAAGTGCTAGGAATTTATAACCAAGTTATATAATTAACCTTACGTGATATGTATCGGCGTATATGATTATGCGCCGATTCACCGTGTCCAGTTGTACGTGAACTAGCCCATTCCCATGGGTCTAAAGGTTTACACTTTTTCTTGCCCAAAATACTTGCGGCTCTCAATGCCGCTACATCAGCAGTTCTCTTGTCTGTGGTTGCTGAAGTCCAAAACACATCATGTCCACTTGTTTGTTGTGTGAGACGTATTCCAAATTTTTCAGGGTTCTTGCTCATTTCGCTGTAGTTGTGTTCATTGCCTGGTATTCTATATAAGCCTAAACTGTTAGGTATGATGCTTTTGAGTAATTTATTATCAGCAATATGACTCATTGTGTCTATGGCTTCTTCAAGAGGTTCACCGGGTATACCCATTATGTATCCAGCACAGGTGTGCCAATGTGGGAAAGTATCTCTGATAAAACGCATAAAGTCATATGCTTTTTCTTTTCTAATACCTTTGCGAATCATTTTACTTGCTTCGCGGTTTAGTGTTTCAATACCAAAGTAATGACCATGGAAGCCACATTCATCAAGTAGTTCTGCTTGGTAAGGTTTTGCCATCATGATATCAAATCTATTGTATCCTACTATGGTAGGAACATAATCTAACATGCCTGTGGCAGTGTGCAATGTTTGTATCTTGTTGTCGTCCTCGTTAAAGGTATCGTCTACACAACTGAATGTGTCTATACCATAACGTACATTTGCTATTCTAAAAAATCTTTCTAATTTTGCTACACTGGCATCGTTTACTTTTTTAGCATTTCTAAATTCAAAATTGCAAAAAGTACAATTAAACTTGCATCCTAGTCTTGTTTCAAAATTGATAATGTCATTTTTATCCAAACAGAAATCATTGTGTAGTTCTGGTACAATAGGATCTTCGATTACTTCATTGCTTGGATTGTGAAATTTTTGAACACCATTAACAGTTTCTACAGTGTTAGGCAAAGGCTCACTGCCCTCTAACCATCTTTCAAATAAATGTAAACTTCTACCTTGGAATACTGCATCTGGAATAACACTGTCTAAACTGTAATCTATTAGATTAATAGGTCCGCCAATGATTAATTTTATGTTGTATTCTTTTTTCACATGTTTGATAAATGCTGTCACTGTATTATCACCGCTTAACATATAATTGTTAAACAGTGTGCTACACACAATAACAGGATTTCTAACACCAAAACGTGTTACCCATTTTTCGAACATTTCAATTAGGGTAACAGGATGCCAGAAGTCTGTGTAATTAATTACAGTGCTGGGTATGTTGCGTTTGTGAAATACTTCGTGTAATGCAAAAGGTGCAAGTGGACGTATTGTGTGGGCTCTGTATTCGTCTCTGACGTTAGTATTAGTACACTCTAATATAAATGCACCATCTATGTTTGATCTCATTACATTAATTTGCGTAGTTGGTAATCGAACGGTTCAACTGTTTTAATCTCAAACGGTTTGTTAAATATGTCTTTACCAACTATATGAGTAGATGTTTTCTTTGAGACGTCCTTTAACATGAATGTTTTGCAACTGCGTCTGATAGTTTTTAATCCGTCTTGATGTTCAATAGTTTCAGAATGAAACCAAACAATTAATTCGTATTCTTCTTTGAATAGACTAAGCCACCATTGCCATAGTCGTTTGTACCAAGGTAATTTCTTGATTACGACTTCTTTATCTTCAACTATGGTTTGTTTATTATCAGCCATGTATTCTCCTGTGTAACACTATTTATCGACTACATACTGTTTAAGTGTAGTTCTATAAGTGTTGCACTGAGATTAATTTCTGGGTCAGCACATGATACGCTCTTAACCATACCATCTCTGATAATAACAACTGCTTGGTCTTGTTGCTGTTCTGTTGTTCCCCACAGTTCCAGGTTCCTGTACATGAACTTGTACACGTCATCATACTCTTCTGGTCTTGCTTGACTAACAATCAGTTCACGTGCCTGCTTGTATTGCCCTGCTTTGAACATTTCAACAACTTTCAACATCCAATCACTAGCACTTTGATCACCTTCTTGTGGCTTTTGTAGTGAATTGTCTACTACATTTTGTTGTACTAGATTAATGCTTTTACGCAAGTCTGGATAACTTGCTTGTACATAAGTATCTAGTGTGTCTAAGTCTACTTCAACGTTTTCATCTATACAAATTTTTGCAATTCTTGCAGTGAACTCATTGATGTCTAACTTCTCAATGTGAAAGCCTTGGCATCTACTGTGTAGTGCAGGAATAATACGTTGTGGATAATTACATGTTAGAATGAATCTACAACTTGTATGATACATCTCCATTACACCACGTAATGCCGCTTGTCCATTTGGCGTGATATAATCAGCCTCATCTAGTAACACATATTTCAAATCACCAAAAGGCATAGTGCTACTAAAGTTTGTAATCTTGTTTCTAATTGTGTCTACATTGTTTTCATTACTAGCATTAATCTCTAATACATCCATGTCTGCTACGTCTAGTTCACGCAACAATACTTTTGCTAATGTAGTCTTACCAGTGCCAGGTGCACCGCTAAACAGCAAGTGAGGCAATGCGCCATCATTTACCCAACCAGCAACTTGCCTACGTTGGTTATCATCACGGAATACATACGTATCAATTGTGCTTGGTCGATATTTTTCAGTCCAAAGTTCTTTCATTATAAATCCAGTTTGTTTTATCTCTTAGTGTCATATAGTTATGCTCTGCGATAGGTCGAACGTTACTTAAAAAGGTTTTAAGTTGTTGGTTATCTAGTTCGCATAGTATTTTAATCTGCTCTAATATTTTAACATATCTTGTTAAATCGTCAACCTCTAAATCATAACTTTCATCAATGTAAGGATGAAACGTTTTGTATCCTAACTCACGTAATTTTGCCAATGCACCTGGCACACCACATAAAACAAAAGGGTGTCCATATTGCATGGCCTTAAATGTTTTCTCAGTAAAGAACATTGGATCACCATTGCATGTAAATGTTTCGTTGATCACAGTAAAGAAGGATTGATTTATCATAGGCAGTAAACTAAAATGGCATGGGCCATCTAATACATCAGATACATTACATTCTTTAAGCCATCTATTGGACATAATGTTTGATGCAGTGTCTTTGCCTTTCATGTTCCTGTCAACAACCAAGTTATCTAAAAATCTTCCGTCATTGGGTATAATAACTGACTCGCTTGAATTTTGTACAAAGTCTATTACTGCTTTTATACCATCTCGCCAATTGTATAATTTTGTTGGTTTCCATGTTGCAGGTAATAAACTCACAAAGCCTTTGTCTAAAAGATTTCTATACTTCAGCCCAAGTATCATGAACAACCTAGTCACATTTCTTCTACCATTAAGTGATATAAACTTTTTGTTTACTGCTTCGTTGTGGCACATTTCCTCTAACACAAAGTTTTCTTGATGATAGGTGTGCATGTATTCAAACCACATAAACCTATGCACAGAGACGTTCTCTGTGCTTCTAAGACCTAGATTATTGGTTATTAATGTAACGTTTTTGAGATTCCAATCTTCTATAGCAAACATTATATCTTCGAATGCTTCTGAATATTGTATTACAGCAATGTCTTTGTTGTGAAAATTTAACTCTTGCCAATTGCAACTGGTTAGATCTTTTCCGCCGTAGCAGAGTATACAAAATTTATCTTTAACTAGATGTTTTATTGGTCCCCACCATGGTGGTTCTATATCTAAGTGATAGATAGAGCCAGCATGTGTTCTAATTATCTGCGTCATTTCTGTACACTTTGTCATTTAATTTTACAGCAGTTTTTAACACTCCTAAATCTGCTTGTAGTTTATTAGCATAGTGTAACAGTGCTTTGGTGTCCTTAGGGAAACAATGTCCACCAAAACCAAACGAACCATCTGGACCAGGTACTTGCATGTGTGTTTTACCCATGCGTGGATCTGTTTGTAATATTTCTGTGAATTGCTCCCAAGTAGAATTAGAACCACTTTGTGTAAACAAGTTGTGCAAGTCATTCATAAAAATGACTTTGGTTGCAAGCCAACTGTTTATAGTGTACTTGATTAAACTTGCTGTGATGAGATCTACTTTGAATGTAGGCACAGTTTTTACTTTGCTGTGTCTTGCGTATGCTTTTTCTACTTTGTCGCAGAATTTCCAACTGCCACCTAACACTTGCATGTTTGGATTTATAAAGTCTTGATGTGCATTTGCTTCTGTGAGAAACTCTGGATTGTACACCAAGTTTATTGCAAAATCCTTTTTCATTTTTGTTAGATGTTTAGGTGTGATTGTGCTTTTGATTACCACAATGCCTTTGTACTTTCTGTCAGCAAGATCGCTTAGTGTTTGTCTTGCTATAGATACATCAACATCACCTGATTCTGTTTCTGGTGTAGGTACACAAACAAAAAGAAGTGGTGGATCATATTTGACAAGGTCATCAATTGTGTTGTCGTTATATAGTGGATCCACCACAAACTGGTCTACAGTATCAGTATCAAATCCTTCAATTACTGAACCGCCTACAAAGCCGGCACCAATGATGCCTAGTTTCAACTTCATTTATAATAAGCCTGCCACTACCTTGATTGCGTCAATTGCTTTTACTACTTTGTTTTTGAGATCTTCTGTTGCTAAGTCATCTTGAATCTTGGCAATGTCAATGACATCTTCTACAAGTTCTTTGTATTCGCTTTCTGAGATGCCGCCGCTTTCCCATAGATTCTTAAGTTCTCTGACTTCTTTTTCTTTGCTGGTTTGCCATTGTTCTACATTCATTTTCTGTCTCCAAATGTTGCCAAGGCTTGTTCTGATATGTTAGCAATACCCTGTCTTTTTATTTTACAATAGCCTTCGCTAGGATTTTTTCTGTCGTATAGTTCCTGTGTTAAGTCTTGTATTGCTGTGTAAATGTTTTTGATGTTGTCGTTTAATCTGTGTTCGCTGTATACTGTTAAAATTTTAGCATTGTGGTTCATCATGCCAATGTCTGCTCGTCCGCACCAGTTAACACCATCTAATGGCTCTTCTGCTATCACATGCAGTTCTGCTAATTTACCAAACTCTACATTATCAAAGTCACTAGGAATATACTTTGCTACGTTTGCACATCCTGTGACAAATAATATTGATAGTAATACTGCTAATCTAGTATTCATTTATCCCCCTCCTAATTTTTTGAAGGCTTTTTCATCCTTCCTTTCCTGTAACCATTCTTCCTCGCCGAAATATGAAGGACCATTTTCTATTGCTTCTTTTGCTTGAAAGTAAACTTCATATATTTTTTGTTTACAACCCCAACCATTGAAGCCATCTATGTTAGGGTCATGCATTACGCCTTCCCATTGCCACAGTTGCTCTCTGATTGCTTTGTTGCCTGTTTTTTCTATGTACGGCATTATTGATTTCTTCCTGATTCGTAACCCATTCCAGCCATTATCATTACTATTGAAACTATTAACCACCATGGATTTAGACTGCCAAATATAATTCCTGCTAGAATTACATTTCCTGTCAACCCTGCTGTGGTTAAGCCTACTCTGTTTTGTATGTTAGGTAACTTCATTAATCTCTCTGTTTGCGATATACATCACCAAATACGTCAGCAACACTGACTCCATCTGGTTTTTCGTCTGCAACTGCTAAACAACCTTTAGGATCTACTTTCCATACATCTGCTTTGTTGTCATCAGTTTCAAACCTATCGTCGGACAGTTTCATTGCTTCAGTCCATCTACCATATTCTACATATACCCATTGCCCTGGTGTTAACCAATCAATGTCTGGGCCTACTTCAAATACCTTAAACCAACGTGAATATATACCTTCTTCTTTACCGCTGGTGTTTTGAATAATAATACCGCTTTGAGTAACTTGCTCTCCGAAGTCACCATCTACACAAAGTATATTATCGTTAATTGCTCTAATTTTCATTTTTTATCCGGTTCAATGCTATTTGTGATTTGAGAACATCTTTGAGGTCCTCATCATTCTCAAATATATCTATGACAGCAAATACCTTTTCCAAACTTTTTTCGGTCAACTCGTATTTGCCTATCTTTACAGGTAAGTCCTCAAACAAATTACCTGTGTTGATTGTGAGATCATCGTAACCACTTATTGTGGAATAGTCGCTGTCAGTGGTCACAGTAATAGAATCACTATTCCAGTCACTGTCACACATTGTATATGTGCTAGTAGGAGTTGAAATAGTTACTGTACTGTTGAAATCTAAATCTAGTTGTTTGCTCAAGGTGCGTCTTCCTCTCGGTAATAAGGAACCATTTCAATATCGCCATTGGGTAATTCTACTTCCTTAAAACCTAGAGGTTGTACTTCATCAAAGTTTTCACCTTCGGGTGGAGTGGGATCATCAAATGATTCTGTGTCATGTTCTTGTCTGTTATCAAACCCGGCACTAGCATCATCTAATACTTCTTTAACTGTTTCTGTAACTGATGGTTCAGCGGAGGTTCGTACATTTTCAGATGCTGTCTTTGCAGTCTTAACATCATTCATTGCAGGGTCAGTGTCAGGTGTTAACGTTCTAGTTTCACCTTTGAGACTGACTTGATCATTACTAACAGTTTCTGTTTTTGCATAGGTTCTACGAACTCTTGCTTCAGCAGGTTCTACCACTTCATTACGTGGACCAAGCCTATCGCCTTTGGCATTTACACCCATGTTTCCTAGTGCAGGACTACTTGGATTCTGTTTTGCCATAAGTGCATCAAAATCAATTGGAGCACCTCTGTTAGTTTTTCTTGTTACCATTATTTCAAAAACTCTCTTATATCTAAGTTATACTTTATACTGTCTACTTTATGTATGCCCAATAGGAACAGTACATAACTTGCAACACTACTACCTCTTCCAACACCCCAAATGAGGTTGTTTTTCCGCATTGTGTCTATAATATATATCAAAAGTTGTAGAACAGGATATAGGTTCCTGGCATTAAATTCGGCTAATTCCATTTCTACTCTGGCTTCGACAGCCTCGGCTGAATCTCCGCTTGTAGGAATTAGTCCTCTTACATATTCCTCAACATCTAAGTCTTTGTAGTATTGTGGTATATTAAATTCTTTGCTCCAATTACCTTCGCTAGTAATTGGCATGATGTTTAGTTCTTCACAAACACTGTTATATCTTTTTACAACATCTTCTAAAAAAGGAACATCTTGTATAGATTTATTTCTATACAACATTTCAATACCGACTTGTTCTTCATTTAGAATTTGCATACTGTATTATACCTTATAAATGCTTTTTTGTCAAATGTTTTTTTCAGGTTTCTTTTTACCAAAGTCAACTTTAATTAGTTCTCCAGGAGGGGAGTTGTCAAGTTTTTGCCAAGACTCTAAAATTTCTATTTCTATTTCTTTGAATGTTTCTGTGTTACACTTTTCTACTTCATCAAATTTTGATTGCCATTCTTCTAATTCTTCATGTGAGGTTGCTAACTTATCAGACGTACTAATATCATTTCTAAACCACCAAGGTATCTGCCAGTAGCTCATGTCTGTTACCCATTCGTTGATAGCAGGTAATTCCATGTAAGCATCTTCGTTGTTGTGTGAATACTCATACATCATGTTTTCGTTTATGTCTTCTAACTTGACAGTTTCAATTACTGTGTTTGGACCTGTGATAGTGTTTAACTTGCTGTGTAGCATTGCACATATAGTTTGTTCTGATGTATCAGGTAATGCCACAAAGTTGTTTTCTATGCCTTTGAATATTACATCAACATCTAGTTGATTGTCCTTCATAACGTACATTATGCTTTTGTTTAACACACCTTCTATGAATGTAAGTGCTTTTGCAAAACTCACGTTCTGTTGTTTTTGTGCATTCAATACACTTTCTTCACTGATGTCTGACACGCCTGTGTACATACTGAATGAAAAATTGTATTCAATTATTTCAAATCCTTTTTGTATATCATCAAGTAATATAAACTTTAATGGTGTTGTTTTTTGTAGTGTAAATTTATTGTCCATCCGGCCCATCCTTACCTAAGTATGATCTTACAATCTCAATCATTAATTCATCTTTGCTGTATTCTTCTGGTATGTAATCAACACTTTCCATCTCACCAATGTCAATTACTTTGTCCTCTACTTTGACTCTTGCTTTGAAAAGGGAATCTTGATATGCTTGTTGTGCCATTTCCAACATGCCTTGTAGTTGTCCTACAACAGGAGATGTTGGAGATGTTGCTAATAAACGTTTTGTTACTTTGTCAATTTCAGTAACAAGTTTATCTTCTGATAACTTATTAACATAATCATAATAATCAAACATCTTTCAAATAATCCTTTGCAATACTTAACTTACTTATCGCCGCTAAGTCGGGTGTCCTGAAGCGAATCTGGCCGCTTTTTAATTGAAAATCCCAAAAATCTTGCAATCCGTAGTCAATAAGTACCTTACGTAACTCTCTATCTGATTTACCTCTGATTAGCATATATCTGTTTGGACGCCATTCAAGCCAGCATTCTGCAAAGTATGCAGTGCGTTCTGTTAGTGTTGGATTAAGTTTACCAAATGCTTCAAACATTTTCTCATCTGAGAACATATTGGCATACGTATTACTACGTGGAAGAGTATCTATTTCAAATCCGTTCATAGTGTGATAATATGTTGTGTTCTAGTATGTGTATGGTCTGCTTTCTCTGTCTGAATATCACATCTAATCCGGGTAATGCTTGGACTACTTTGTTTTCTATGCTATATGATTCTTCGTTGCCAAATGCTAGGCAGTTGTAGGAATTGATTTTGTAATTCAATGCACCAAAATTATCTACTGTTGCATTGTACTCTTTTAAGTCTAAGTTATTAACAAGTAGACTTGCTGTAGATGCAAACACATCGTTAGTGTCTACTATCATTGCAGGAACATTATTGTTTCTACTTGTCCTGTCTATCAGTATGCTGAATCTATTGTTGTTGCTCACCAATGTGTTATAGGTTTCTCCTTGCTTGGTAAATTTGAATCCTATATCTTGGTAATGGTCCATCACTGATCTGTGATGTTGATTGTACACTATGCCTGATATGTGTTGAAACTCAGGCTTGGAATATGCAGGTAAGTCGTATACTTTGTGTCTTTGCAGTATGTTTCGTATCTTGGCATATTCATCTTCATCAACAAAAAGACTTCTAAAAGGTGTTCCATTATCGAGAATGTACATTGCTAAGTCATCATCATACTTAACAGGCAAGTGTTCTATTGATGACAGTGGGGTAACAAATCCTATCCCTGATATGCCATCTTTTTCTGCATCGTCATTTCTGTTTAATAAAATAATTGAATTACGTTGGGTCCACAGTTGAGCATTGTTTGTTTCACTTGATGTACGCATACGAAAACCCAAGGCGGCAAACTGCTCACCTATGCTCTCATCTGAATACCTACTTGGATTATATGTGTATTCTAAAAATGCGTACTCTGTTGTCATATGCTAAATGTTACTGATTCCCCGCAACCACATGCACTGTCTGCTAATGGTGCTTTGATTTCTATGTGTTGTCCAGCAATGCCTGTGACCAATTCTATGGTACTGCCTGCTAGATACTGTTTACTTAACGTGTCTAAATAAAATGTCCAACCGTTGTATTCTTTGCTGTAGTCTGTTAAGTTGATGTCTGATATATCGCTGATCAATTTCCAGTCGTACATAAAACCTGCACAACCTCCGCCAGTCAAACTTAACTTAATGCCAATAGCATCAGCACCTTCTGTTTGAGCAAGAAAGTGTTGTTGGGCACTTTCTGTTAGGGTTACTAGATCCTGGTTAGGATCAAATGTTTTAATCTCCATACTACTATTTAACACAATTAAAGCATTGTTTATATAGTATGTGAATTAAATTCGCTTGGTAATGATTTCGTCTACAAGGCCAAAGTCTAATGCTTCTTGGGCAGTCATAAAGTTATCACGATCCATTGCTGATTCAAACTCTTCGTATGTTTTACCAGCAGTGTTGTGCTTAACGTATGCTTCTGTGAGTTCACGTTTGATACGCACAATCTCTTTAGCACGTATTTCAATATCACTTGCTTGTCCTTGAGCACCACCTAATGGTTGATGAATCATGTGCCTTGCTCCTGGTAACATAAAACGTTTACCTGGTGCACCTGCGTTAGCAAGGAATGAACCCATGCTGGCCGCTTGTCCCATTACAATAGTCGATACTTCTGGCTTGATGTATTGCATTGTGTCATACATTGCCATACCTGCTGTTACAACACCCCCAGGTGAATTGATATAGAAGTTGATGTCTGTGTCTGGATCATCTGCTTCTAGGAATAGTAACTGAGCACAAATGCTATTACTTACTGCATCATTGACTTCTCCGTTGAGAAATACAATTCTTTCTTTTAGCAGTCTGCTGTAGATATCGTAACTACGCTCTCCTGCACTTGTTTTTTCAATTACGTATGGGACAAAATTCATTTTTATTACCTGTTTGTTAAAAGTTAATTGTATAACAATTTGTTAAGTATGTCAATCACTAAGTGCAATACTGTATATTTTATTGATGAATTTTTGAAATGATCGTTTTCTTTCAAACAATAAAAATCTTGTTATATTGTCAAAATCTCTAAATTTAACTTGTAAAATCTCTTGTTTAGTTTTGTTACCGTAAACGTCTGTGAGTATTTTACCAATGCCATTAACAAACTTACTGTCGGAAAGAAAAGTAAAACTAAATGTACCATCAGCATTCTTAGCACCTGTAATCCATACAGGTGAACTACAACCTGCTACATAGTCTTCTTCATTTCTTGCTGTAACTTTAGTAAGTACTCCATCTGATATGGAGTTTAACCAAGCGACATAATCGTTTGGATTATCAATTGGCAATGCTTGAGCATTGTATTCTTCTAATGATGACATACTGATATTTATATCCTGAGTTAGGTTGTGGCCCACGGAAGTGAACCACGAGTGTTTTTTGTTACATAATTGGTTGCATAGCCACCCACATCATCCATGCCGTAGTTAGACTCAAAAAACCCATTGCAATATCATCGCAAAAGTGTCCGTCGTTGCAGACGCGGTCTTTGAACTCGTTCCAGGTATCGGTGATTGAGTGAGCAACCTTTGTCAAGGTTGTCATGTTATTCTCCAGTCCTAAATTAAATTTAGCAACTTCGTTCACTGCCTCTTACGAGCACAGCTCAGTGTAAAAAAAGTTCCTTAACTTTTGTAGACCCTCATACACATACATAGTGTAGGCATAATAGCCCGAGGCATCAACATTTACATTGTTGTGGAAGGGAAGTGCCCTACCTTCCAACATCTATTTATCAATAGTTAAAACATCAGTTAAGTTTTCTGGTTATTTTTGAACCATTCTGACTTTTGAGTGAAATATTGTTTGCGAATCTTTTTTGCAACACTCAGAGATCGCTTTTTAATTTGTTGTGTGTATGCCACCATGTCAGGAACATTACTCACAACACCATGCGCCATAAAGTTCAAGTATTCAAATGAACTCAACCCTGTTGGAAAATTAACAGACCTCAAGTAAGCATCTGCCTTGTCTCTGATTGTGAGTGCAGATTTAGAATCAGTCCATTCGTTCTTCCAATGCATTAATTTTTTACTGACTCTGAAATCTTCTTCTTCAGTGATTGTGTAACCATACTTTTCAGGGTTAGCACTCATATCGCTTACATAGTTATCGTCATATACATCACTGTTGGGTTTGCCAAGTTCCAGTACACTGATATACAATGCATCTAATAATTTTTCGTCCGCTATACGTTTTATATTGTTGAGAAAACTTTGTTCACTTTCTCCTCTAAGACCTAAAATTATTCCACTGCTTATTAGTGTTTCAGGAGATAATTGTTTTAGTTTTTTGAGAATGTCAACTGTCTTGTGTATGTTACCACTTTTGTTTGCCAACTTTGCACTGCTACTTTCTAAAGTTTCAATACCAAAACTAACACCTGATATTTTTAATTGTTCCCAAAGCTCTTGTTGTTCTTGCATACCAAACAGTTCAACCCTAAAAAACCCGGCCAACTTTGGATCAAAGTCTAAATTGTTTTTTACTTCTAACAGTGTTCTAAGTTTTTGGGTATCATCATTACAGGTGTCATCAGCAAGATAAAAATGTTCTGAACCGTACTTGTTATTCATGTGTTCCATGAATTGAGTTATATATTCAGATTGTTGCAGTAATGGATTTTTTGTATTACGCAAATCAAAACTGCAAAAACTACAATTAAATTTACAACCTAAACCTAATTCAAATCCCACAATGTCCTTGCTAGTGATAAAGTCACAGTCTCTGAAGTAACCAATCACAGGCTTCTCAATGTTGACATCTACGTTGCGATTTATAAACACATTAGGATAAGGTGTAGCAAACCTGCTCATGTCCTCATCATCTAACCATGCTTCAAATATCTCCATACTGCGACCAACAAAGAAATAATCAACTAAATTTAAGAGTCCTTTTTCAAAGTATCTATTGCCACCAAGGAGTATTTTGACATGTGGTATTTCTTGCTTAACCTGCAACAAAACGTTCTCAATTGAATAAGTTACATGATTACTAAACGGCGTACTTAATGCAATAATTGGGTCTTTAGAGTCCTTAAGATAAGTTATTATAGAATCTAGTAATAGGTCTTTGGGCCAATGACTGAACCAATCAATTATGGTGTTCTCTATTCCTCTGCTATCGAGTCTTCTAGCAACATCTGTGGCTCCTATATTTCTGTATGTATTACTGGTATACAGGTCAGTTCCCACTGTGTTTTCACTGAGAATTAAAACTTTCATATAGTGTATTTACGTTAAAGAATAAAAAGCCAGCATAGAGCTGGCTTCTTATGTTTGCAAACAAAAGAATTACTTCTTTTGATCTTTGATGCCTTTTTTAAGATCGGCAATCATTGTATCTTTGTTTTTTCTCTTGTCTAGCTCAACACCAAAATCACGACCTAATTCCTCAAGTTGTGCTTTAGTTTGTGCTTTGAGTTTAGCAAGTGTAGGAAGTTTTTTAACTTCTGCTTTAACGCCTGCCTTGGCATTTTCTACTGCTTCTTTAACATCAGCAACATCAACCTTTCCGTCATTGTTGACGTCAAGACCTTTGTCTTTGTTAAAGTAGTAAACAACACCACCCAATACTAAGAGACCAATAATGAATACAATTTCCATAATCAACTCCTAAGATATATATCTAATTGTTCTAAGTCCTCATAACGTGAACTATCGAACGGGTGTACAAGATTGAAAGGATTTGCTCGTTTGTAAGTAGTACTCCTCACTCTGTCAGCGACAGCCTGAACAATCGCTTTATCTTGCTCGTTAAGTGATTCCATATCGACTCCACCCCTCATAAGAGAGAATAGAGCGATATCGAACTCCAAGTAACTAAAACCAAATTGGTCCTCGTCACCGTCGGCAATGCCTAAACCGTCTGTAGGTTTTGCCTCCACAATGCTTTGTGGTACTCCGAGATATTCTGCTAACGCAGGTATCTCCCAGCTCTTGGTCATTGCTTGGATAGGTGAGACGTCACCAACATCACCATGCAATGTCCAAAACCCTGCCGCAAGTTCTGAGAAGTTATCTGTACTTGCCACACAACCTCCTAGTTTACTTGCTAGATTATAAAGTGTAATCATTCTAAGTCTGGCTCGAATGTTACCCTTTCTAATATTTTGTTCTTTCATGTTAACACCAACAAGTTCTTTGTGGAAGTCAACATCTGTGTTTTGATAAAATTCTACTAAGTTGTCAAAGGCATCAGTAAGGTCAATCTTTAGCATTCTAATACCTAATGCATTACATGCTTCTATGCCTCTGTTAGTTTCTTCTGGATTTTGATGTATAGGCATTACTACACCTGTAACATTCCATCCAGCATTCTTGAATAGTGCGGCAGTAACAGCACTGTCTATGCCGCCACTCATGCCAAGTACAATATTATCTATACCATGTTGGATTTTGTACTTTGCTAATTCGCTGACAACAGATCTACTTAAATCTGCTATATTATTGTGATAGACTCCATAAGAAATAAGATCTGTGAGTCTCTCTTGAAACCAAGGTGACAGAGAAGGATCTCTGTTGTACCTTTGAATATTTTCTTGTATGCTCATAATTTAATTTTATTTATTAAAACACCTATTATTCACCAACAGTAAATGGTTCGTAAGTGGTGTTGAATTGTTTGCCATTGTTAACTTGCACAAAAGTAGTGCGTTTGCTGAGTTCTTTCAAACTCTTTGCACCAACATAAGTACAAGTACTGCGGAGACCGCCAAGAATGTCTCCAATAACGGATTCGACAGGACCTTTGTAAGGTACACGAACCACCCGGCCTTCACTTGCTCTATACTCTTTTGTTCCACCATGTTTCTCCTGTGCCGCGGTACTGCTCATACCATAAAATTGTACAAATTGTTTCTCAACTTTTTTACCTACTCCTGCACTTGTGCTAGGTGCTTGTTCATCAGTAATAAAAGTTTTTGTAATTACTTCGCCACCGCCTTCGTCTGTGCCTGACAACATACCGCCCAGCATCACAAAGTCTGCTCCAGCACCAAATGCTTTTGCTACGTCACCTGGTGAACTGCATCCGCCATCAGCGATGATGTGTCCGCCAAGACCATGAGCGGCATCTGCACATTCAATGACTGCTGATAATTGTGGATAGCCCACACCAGTTTTAATCCGAGTAGTGCAAACACTACCAGGGCCAATGCCCACTTTAACGATATCCGCTCCATTTAATATTAACTCCTCTGTGATATCCGGAGTAACAACATTGCCTGCAATGATAGTTACATTAGGATGATTGTCTCTAAAACGTTTAACAAAATCTATAAATCTTTCTGAATAGCCATTAGCAACATCAATACACACATAGTCAATAGATCTGCTGAGTGATAATGTTTTATCAATGCGTTCGAGATCAATGTCTGTGATGCCTGTGCTGACTGCAACTGTTTGACGCAAATCATCTTTGTTAGTATGATTATTTAACCAATCCCAAATTTCTGCAGGTTGATAACTTTTTGCTAAACAGGTAAACATTCCTTTTTTAGCCAATGGTAATGCCATATCAAATGTACCAACACCATCCATGTTAGCGGCCATGATAGGAATACCTCTGTACGTTTTGCCGCTATTCCTAAAATTATATTCTCTGTTTAAGTCAACGTCCTTGCGACTGCCTATTTCACTTCTTTTAGGTCTAAACAGTACATCAGCATAATCTAATTTTACGTCACGTTCAATTCTCATTGTTTATTGCCCTCATAGTCATAAACACTATCAATCCATTCTGCGGAATTATAGTAATTCCATTTTTCTTTGGTGCTAACCCATTTGCCCTGATGATATAAATCAATGATAGGACTACCGCCATGATCAACATCAACATCTTTCATTTGATTGAAAAGATCTAGTATTGTCTGTGCTAACAGATTATTGTTATCAATATTCATATGACACAAACGCAAGTCTCTGCCATGGAACTCCCATTTTGTATCAGCATCGTTATGCGGTGGTAGCCAACAGTCATGGAAGTCACCATTATTCATGTACCGACTTGGTGTTCCAGTTTCACCAAAACATATATTTTGCAATCCTGATATCACTGGTCCTGCTCTGTTTTCTACGTCCACTACTGGAACATCAGGCATGAAAGGTATACTAGGGCCAGAGTTTCTAAATGGCATAACATTAATTAAATTGAAGTTGTGTTGTTTTGACAAGTTTTGTACAGTATCAAAAACCATTTGTCCAAACATGTCATTTAACATTACATCGTGGCTGTACTTGAAAAATAGATTTATATAATTTTGAATATTGTCTTCACCCTGTAATTCGTCTTCTATATGTGCAAATTGCGGTGACAGGAAAGACCTAGTTTCATTTGGTTCTAGCAGGGAAATAATACGTTGTGGATTTGTGTGTACAAAAACTACATTTTTAATTTCGTCAGTTTCGTTGATGTCAGCAATTAGGTTATTAAGTGACCACCATAGGTTGGTGCCACCTCGACCTTTTATTTCAACAGGCCCTTTGTACGAATGTCCTCTGAGAGTGTCTTCATAATCTTCTTCAGACAGATCAGCACCTGCCATTCCTAAAAAGTATTCTGCTAATAAACTAGGCCACGGCTGAGCATCTAAATGGTCTGGGTCACACATTTCTGTGTTAGTAGGATCAGCAAAACTATCACCGTATATAGATAGTTCAAGTGTGCCTTTGTGAGCGTTATCTTTTACAGACGCTTCTGTAACAACTGTATCGAATACACGTCTGGATTCATTTAACATTAACTAGTTCCTGCTAATTTTCGTTCTATTATTTTTTCAACTGTTTCGTATTCAACACGATTAAATGCACCTTCAGGAAATTGAGGAGGTGTCCATTCTACAATCCTTTCTCTCCTGTACACGTATTTAAGCCACACTCGTTGTTCACTAAGTGTTTTAATGGGCCGCCACGCAAATACTTTTTGCCACTTGGTGTACTTGGCATCTGTTGGGCCTGGTTTCAAATGTGGGTACCTAGTGTAAGCCGGATGGCCGTACATACTCATTCGTCAAAGTAGCCATCTTCCTCTAACTGTTCAACAGTGTAATGATCAAGTGGGTCATGCCACTTTCTATTCACGTAACCAACATGAGCATAGTATGCCTTGCCAGTTGTGTCATTGTAATCATAGTTTGCTTCAAGTTCTTCTTTGCCGTAGTAAACTGCTTCAACAAGATCTGCAAGGTCACTTTCACAACTGCCAAATCTCAATTTCTCTGCATCAAACTGTTCATCGGTATCCAAGAACCAACATGCAAATGTACCTTTCTCTGAACTGTGAAATGCTAACACAGGCACAGTTTGATCTTCGTACTCTTCGTCAACCTCATCTGAACTGTAACATTCTCTGCTGTACATGTGAGTAGGTTCAACTTCGATTGAATCTTCGTATGCCCAATCATCTGAACCGTCTGTTGGTACAGGTGTAACTGTCCAACTGCCATCTGAATAACAACCATTTTGATGTTCTAGATCATCAATGTCATGCCAGTAATTGTCTACCATTGGTGGTCCATCAGGATTCTCTAATGCATCTTCAGGTTCATCATCATCCATATCATCAAATGATATTACTTGATCAATGAGGTCTTCTTGCTCCTCATGTTTCCAATACTCAACAAATTCTGCTGGTACTTCGCCGACAGTGAGTTCACCACCGTAGTTGCCTGCTTCAATTCTATATCTAAATTTAGCCATTTAATTCCACTCCTTAGTATCACCAATTGCTCCTACTGGTGATGTTTTGTATGAATTCAAAAGGGTTACCCTATCAATAAAATACATATATGCTGTTACTTTAGCAGATGATATATTAACTGATATTTTTTTCCTATTATAGAAATCTGGATACCCTTCAATTGCATCTAAGTATTCAAATGTTTCATCATCGACAGCATATACTTCTCCTTTGATTTTATACTTGCCTTCTGTGACAGCAGGAAAACTTCCCAAGTCAAAGATGTCATGTATGTTATCCGAGGTAATGCCTTCACCCACAAACTCAGCACCTTCGAAATATTGCATTCCTCTGGTTGTGTTACCGGTTTTGAGAGTTCCGTAGACGAAAACTAGTCTAGGTTTTTTCACTTATCTGTTCCTCTAATGCTTGGATTCGTTGATTCATCAACGTCAGCAATTTACTTGCATCAGCATCCATAGGAACCGCTTGACTACTTATTGCCATTCCCTCTAACTCATCGATACGATCGTTGAGGTCGGCTATAAGTATATCTTTGTTTTTGATAGTTTCTATCAATTCAGACTTTGTCATTTGCGTAGTGCTTTTCTTCATACTGATACTTATATTAATAAAACAACATTGTAGCATTTTTCTGGTGTTTGTCAACCTTTTTGAAAGTCATTCTATAATCAGTTAATAAACACTGTGTTAATGATAAATATTCTGTAACACGATTGTAACATTTAAGTTGCCCGATTGTAACAGTACTCATTAGAGTTGACGTTACTGGTGCTTTGTGGTACATTGTGTCATACATAGGAGACTGAAATGGCGAAATCCATAGGAATAGTAGCCAGTGCAACTCATCGATTAGCATTGGACTACTTTAGAAAATTTGATACCATGATGAAGCAAGGGCGTCTTGAGGTCGTTGCTCAAAATATGTGGCCTGAATAAATTAAGTGTAATAGGCGTTACTGGTATCTGTATGATCAGTAATATCTTTAACGCCTTTGACTTCGGGCACTGCCTTCATAATAGTGTCTTCCACAACATGTTTAAGTGTTGCATCAACTGCACTACATCCTTGACACCCACCACCGAAACTGATGATAGCAACATCCTCATCTGTGATTTCAACAAGTGAAACTTCGCCACCATGCATCTTGACCATTTCATTTACTTCGTTATATAGAACATAATTTACTTTGTCACTGAGTGTGGCATCAGGTCCCAACTTAGGTAACTTACTGTTAGGTGCTTTGATAGTCAGTGTTCCACCAGCAAAGTCAGCATCATAATTAATTAATGCATCATCAAGATATTTCACACTCTCACCAACAGCATAAACATCAAGTGGACCAAATGACTCTTTCACATCTGTTTCTTCGATACTTGATTCTTTGGCATAAGTTAATAATGTTTCTGCACGTGGTGTTCCAGGCTTGTCTACAAACAACCTCACACCAATTGCTTCACTATTTTTACTGAGTAAGTTGCTGAGATATTCTCTTGCTGTTTCTGTTACTGTTATATTCATACCTTTATTACCTCAATGCCACTGTCGATTAAAAATTGTTTACCAGTGCCTTTGGCGGCTTGGTATTCTTCTCGGTAGTACACAGTGACTATACCACTTTGATGAATTAGTTTAGCACATTCCATACAAGGTAAGTGTGTGCAAAATAGTTCTGAGCCTCTACTGCTCTCTGAACTTTGTGCTACTTTGGCAATAGCATTAGTTTCTGCGTGAAGAACTTCTGGTTTTGTTTTTCCATCTTCTTCACATTCATTATCCCAACCTGATGGCATACCATTGTAACCAATAGAAATAATTCTATTGTCTTTTACAATAAGTGCTCCAACCTTTGCTCTGGTTGCTGTACTTAATTGTGCAAATCTTTCTGCACAGTCCATGAATGCTGAAACAAATTTAATTTTCATCTGTGTCCTCAATTTTTATGTCTGTGCCTGGGTATTTATTTTCTTTTAACCATTCTAGACACTTACCACAATTAGAGCCAATCTTCTTTTTTAACTCTGGGTTTTCTTTTAGCATGGTTGTGGTAATTGCATTGCACACACAAATATACATACTACCCTTTGTAACGTTCAGCCAAATACTGTTCGTGTTGTTTCCATTCGCCTTTGTCTATAAATCCCCATTCCCTTAATTGGGGGCCTGGAATAAAAAGAGTCCAGCAATCAACGCCAGGTTCCAACTCAATACGGTGTAGGCTACGACTGCCAGCAATGCGTCCTTGACCTGGGGACCTCCATTTTCGCTCGCCAGTCTCAAGGTGCTCCCAATAGCCACCTTTAAGGATAATAGTGAAATAAGGCCAAGGGTGATCATGTAAATCATCCGGGTCTCCTTTGTGAAAGTTATGAAGGAATATATTAAAAGGGAACCACTTGCGTTCCTTCAGAAACAAGTAGTATCTTGTTAAGTATGGTTCGTTACTGAGACGATCCATTATAACTCTTTTACGTCCTAATTTTTCCAGAAGTGTGAGTACTATATTCATACTATAAGTATACGCTCTTTTACTGTGATGTCAAGTATTTGATGTTTGAAACGAATCTTTTTACACCATCAAACAATGCTAGGAACAGCATTGTACTGAGTAATAATCTCATGTCAAATATCATTGCTTCTGCACTAAACGGCGGATATCCATGCCCTGTGACGTACACAGCACCGTTTACAGCAATGTGCCAAATCAGTACACTCAATGCACCAGACATATAAATATTCTTGTTAAAACTGCTTATAATAGGTGCTAGACCCATGCATAGGTACACTATGGGCATTACAGTGTAGAAACCCAAAACAATGTCTGTTAAGAATAGAATTGATATTGGAAAAAGTACTTGCGTCAACCTGTTTGACATCATTTGAGGAATAAAAATGGCTGACGCAAGTAAGGGTGTAAAGTTTGCTGGTAATTCAGCAAATCTACTCACCAAAATTGCACCAAATAAAAGTGCAAAACTATTTAGGTAATTGTACAACATCGCTCCTTGAAAATTTTTCTGCTTCAGCAACACGCCTTCTCAAACTTGTACTACTGAAACTGTGGTCTCTGCCGTTGTAAATAATCTTACTACCACGTTGTTTGGCAATGTCTTTACCTGTAAAATCTTTACCTTTGTATTCGTCTCCTAGTATTCTAACATCAATTGGTAATGTTAGTAACAAGTCAACAAGATCTTGTTCTGTTGAATAGATAACAATCTCATCAACATATTTAACAGCACTGAGCTGAACTTGTCTTTCTACAATAGACTGTACAGGTCTGTTTTTACCTTCTCTGTCTAGTGTAGGGTCTGTTTGTAAACCAACAATTAAGTAATCACAATGTCTTTTTGCTTCTTCCAACATTGTGATATGACCTGCATGTAGCAAGTCAAATGTGCTACATGTAAATCCTACTGTGCCTACGCCTTTATAATCTAGTTTCATTCTCAATGCCTAATGTGATATTTGGATTGGTATTTTCATTTACAAATTCAAAAATATGTTGAACGTGTTTGATATCATCTTCATTTACAACTCTGGTTACTTCGTTAGCAAAGTGTAACTCTACACCATTGTCAACTGCCATTTTGAGTAACTCATAACGTCTAAATGGATTATCTGGTAAACAATAGATACTGCATAACACAATACCTTCAACACCATATCCAGTTATCATTTTTTCTAAGCCTGGGAACCAATTGAGATATTCATTCTCAAATTGATAGTCATTTATTTCAATACCAAACTTATTTGTATACTGTCCTATTATAGCACGTTGCATTGGTAAGGGCAAGTGTTCGCTCCACTTACTGTTCCAACCTGCATAAGTAATCCACTTTTTAGTTGTATCTATTTCACGTTTGTCATCACGTTCACCAACAAATCTAAAATACCCACCTGGTAGTTTTCTATGATAATGTTGTCCTTTAGGTAATACTCTACCATCCATGCTCCAACGTGTGATATCTGTGTCGTTATTAAAGTTACCATGAATGTGATGTTGCTGGAACAAGTGTGCTTGACCAGGTTCTAGTGTTACAGGATAAACATGCTTACGGCATTCATCTTGTATTTTATCATAGTCCCATTGTTCTTTGTATGCATTTGCTGTTAGTTCATCTGATGTTTCCCAATCCATAATCTGCATACTGTTATTTCCATAACATTTTGTAAAGGGTGTCCATATTGTTCGTAAGCCTAAACCATTGCCTACCCATATGCCTTGATGGAATGCAAGTAGTCTACCTACTTTTGCTTGGTTGGGTATTACAATTCTTACAGTAAAGAATCTTTGTAACATCCAGTCATCTTCGTCAATAAGGTCAGGTACATAATCCCCAAAATATGAATCTATTCTAGATTGTAATTCTTCTGTGTCAAACTGCATTTGGCAATGTTTGCCCAGTTCGCTGATCTCTCTAGGTGAGAGAACTTCGTGTATTGTTTCTAGTTGTTCAATTTGAGGGAACTTATCCTGAGCTACGGATAGCCAATACTCTGGCCAGTTGTGTTTGGTTAGATCATAGTTGAGAGTCTCATTGTCCCACCTAGAATCTAATTGATTAGTGCTCATATAATTATTCCTCAATAATGATAAATACTTATTGTAAAACGTCCGCTGGAGTAGAAATAAATGGCACAACATAAGGATTACGGTTTAATAGGTGCAGGTAGAAATCTGCAACTTGGTAAACTTGGACCAAAATTAGAAGGTAACGCAGATTCAGGCGCAATCACTGTGAGCTCAGCAGGTGGATCATTATCCATCATGCGTGGAGCAAATGCTATAGGCTCTACTGACTTTGTAACTAAATCGCAACTTGACGTGGTAAGTCAAAGTGCCGCAACCGACGGATTCAGTTTGCAGTTAGGTAACGTAGATGCAAGTGGTGATGGTGACTGGCATATTACACCTAATCAAGGTGAGTATGATGGAAACAGTTCTGTTGCAAGACAAGGTGCTGTTACTACATTTACAAATACATCTACAGTATCAGAAGCAATTGATAAATTAAACGAAACTACATTAAATGTATATAATAATACATTTGTTAGAGATGTTAGTTTTTCAGTTGACACTGACACAGGTGGTAGTCCACTTACTAGTACACTGAATATTTCTGCTACAGGTAACGCAAATAGATATACAATTGATTGGGGTGACGGTACTACAGATACTGCAACAACAGATTCCACTCCAACTCACACTTATACTGACAATTCCAATTCACCATTTGATGTAACAGTTACAGCATTTAACAATGCAGGTGCTGGTGAAGGTAGTTCAGCAAGTTTAACAAAAGCAGACTTTATAACATTATATACTGCTAACCCAGTTGCAGACTTTGATTTTTATGCGGCCGCAAGTGGCGGTTCAGCAGTAACTATAGTTGATGACGGTACATCATTGTACTTTGATAACGAAACAACTAACATCAACGATGCAACAATCCAGTTTACAATTGATTGGGGTGACGGTACATCGGATAGCACAATTACTAATGATGCTTTCCCAGGTGGTTCAGCAGGTAGCAGACTTGCACACACCTTTACAACTTCAACAGAACAAGAACAAACTTATACAGTTGAATTAAGTCTAGACAGTCATAGCACTGCAGACCCAAGTGTTATACCTTCAACTGCAACAAAACAAATTAAAGTTTATGATACGCATACTCCAGAAGTAGCATTAGATGATAACAGCGGTATTAACGAAGAATCAACAAGTGGACACCAAGTACAGTTCACTAACAATACTGAAAACACAATTGGTAGTTATGCGTCATACGGAATTCAATATAGATACGTTTGGGGAGATGGTACAACATCTACAGTAAACGTAGGCACTGGATCAGCAGGTGATACCGGTGGAACAATTAATCACACTTACGAATTAAGTAGCAGTGAACAAGCAAACGGTACAGCAGTTGATTACACAGGTAACTTAGAAGTTATCTCTAATCACAGCAGTTCACCATTTAAGAGTGCAAACTTTACTGTACACGTTGAACCAGATGTGAGAGCAACTATTACAGGTTCGAGCACAACTTCAAGCCTCAAGTCAAGCAATGACAATATTAGAACTTTATATAAAGGCACAGACTTGTCAGGTACTAACAGAGCAGTACTTACTGTAGATAATACATCACAAAACGGTGATAGTTTTGAATATGACTTTGGTGACGGCAGTAGTAACGTTACTGTAACAGAAGCAAGTAGTGGCGCAGGTAGTGTCAGTGGTGCTAATGTAACACACGACTACAGCAGTGCTTCAACAGGTAATAAAACAGTTACAATGACTGCAAGTGGTACACCAGATATCACTGCACAAACTGACAATGACAGTTTCACTGTTAAAGTAGAAGATGTACCAAGTGCTCCAGCAGGATTAAGTTCAAAGAGTATTACATGGAGTACATCAACAGATGGTACTTCACCTAAACTGGCATCAGGATATAACGATGTAGGCTCAACAGGTTTAACAGCAGGTGATAGTTTATCTCAATCAACAGTGATTAGAAGAGATACTTCATCAGCAGTGCAAACATCGGTTGCCGCAGATGCATATAACAGTGCATCTGGTACATTAAGTACTGTATGGAACGGTAGCACAGATGGTTCAGTTACGTTTACAACCACAGCAGGTGAAACAGGTGTGTTTGATGCATTGACTATCACTGCAGAAGGTGATGCAAACGATCAAATAAGTTCAACAACATATCCTAAAAACTTCTATCAAGTGTTTAGTGCAAGAGTTTCTAACAGTTTAGCAGATCAAGACTACGGTGCTCACAAAACTAAATTAAGCCATGATGCAACAGGCGACACTAACGAAGTATTTGTAGTTTATGATAACTTGTCAACTACACCAACAATTGATGTAAGTGGTGCTTCTCTAGCAGAAGAAACTGCTGGAACAAAAAGATATATTTCGGGCATACCATATTACAACACAGGTAGTCCACAAGTTAAAGTAGTAGGTGCCACAGTCACTAACTGGATAGGACAGGCGTACAGAGACAGTAGCCAAATTTGGTTTAATAGTGATGGTACTAATTATGAGGGTACATCACAAGCGGCTATCCAAGAAGAATACAGAAGTTATGCAGATATTGATGGTGCTTCAAGTATGTTAGCATCAGGTGTACCAACAGCAAACGTAGGTATTGCTGGTGCATACGCATTAGGTGATGTTGTAGTAGACATTACCACATCAAGTAACGTTAAGACAGTTGAAACAATCAAGTTCCAAATGCAGAACGTTAACGGTGCAGGTTCAATGAGCTCAGAAGTTTCTGAGAAAATACAAGTTTATACAGCGACACCAACAGGACTAGATTCAGAAGAAATTGCAGTAGCAGACAGTTTAGGTGCTACACATGATGATGACGGTAAGAGAGTTACAGGATTTGGTGCAAGTGCTGACAACCCAACGTTTAGTAGTTCAACTAACTTCTACACTGATAATGTATGGAGTGGTGCAGAAACCATTGCAGGCACAAGTGAAGCAGTAGTAAGATTTGGAACACTACAACATTATGATACAGATTTAAGTTCAGGTTACTTACCAGTAGGTCCTGATTTAGCAACAGGCAGAAGTGGAGCTCAATACTTTACTTTTGCATTTAGAAGAACAACAATGGCTAACTTTGATTTCACCTTAAGTGGTAAAGTAAGTGGCGTATGGATTGCGGCTCCAGGCACAGATATCGATGACGCTTCAGGAATCAATGGTTGGTTAGATGCTAGTACAACATATGGTGGCGCAGGAACACCAGGTTCAGATACAGGTAACGGCGGTAACGGAAGTGACGGTTGTGCATTTACATCAGGTGATAGAGTGCCAACTGGTAGTACAGTAAGTAATCAATCTTACACACTTACACTTGGGGACCAAAATGCAACTAATAGCACAGGTAATAATATCCTTGTGAGAATTAAATTAGAGGACGGTGACAGCATAACTGCACTGAGTATAAGTTAATGGCAATTACAGATAGTCAAAAAGTAGACCTGCTTTGGAAAAAAGTTGGCTTCAGCAAAGCCAAATCAGACACCAATGCTAATAAGAAAGCACCCAACGAAGGGATAGTATCAGACTTTATTATCAAAACAAGTCAGATATGGGCTCAGTCAACATCAGTTCCTGGTGTTATACCTAGTGCAAATTCTAGTATTGTTGAAGTGTATGCAGATAGCATTAGCGGAGCACACGAAACTACTGAAGACGGTTCATCCACAGATAACCGTACTTGGAAAACAAATGTTACTAACTGGATTCCACCCTCATTTGGTGCAACATATCAATTAAAAGTATATGCGGCTCCAACAGGTACAAATAACGTACAATCAAGTGGTACGCAATTATTTGAAACAGGTTCAGGTAACGATGACCAATGGTACTTTGATTATCAATCAGGTGTATTACACTTTATAGGAAACAACTTGCCAAGCGACATTGGTACAAGTACAAGTAATGTAATTTATGTTGCTGGTGCAAAATACGTTGGTTCGTTTGGATTAAGTTCAGATGCAACAGGTGCCGCAACAACATATCGTAAAGCAAACTTAACGGCAGTATACGCAGACTCAGATATCAACGAAGGTGATATTATTGAAGTAGGTGATGCAGGTGACGGTGAGTATGCTGTATATCTTGCTAGAGTTGATAACCCAACCAGCACAGGTGACTTAACACTTATCAGCACCAGAGATAGTTCAGGCGGTGACAGTGCAACATTAAGTGCTAATGTAACATATGATGGCGGAAACGTTACACTTGGAAATGTTAGTGCAACTTCAAAAGCAATATCTGTTATGGTAGATGTAACGACTACATTTGATGGTTCGGGTACAGTTTTAACTGTTGGTGATGATGACGATACAAGCAGATTAATGAGTGTAAACTATGTTGATATTTCAAGTACTGGTGTTTATGTAACTAACCCTAGTTATATATACCAAGAAGAAGTTGATGCTAATAACACTATCAAAGTATACTTAACAAATGCTAGTGGATGTACGCAAGGTGCGGCCACAGTAACTATACAATATACTTAATACCAACTAAATACCTTTATGAATGCAAGAAAGATCTCCTTTGATCAAATCCTGCCTATCTGGCAAAAAGAATTATGGCCTAACAGGCAAAGTGCTATAGAAACTCACAGTGCTATGACTTGGCCTTACAGTTGGCCAGAGAAAGAAATAGACATGGAGATCTTTAATTACGATGCCACGTTCTTTGGCGTATTCAGCAAACAAAAACTCATAGGCGTTAATAGCGGACATAAATCTTCTGAAGTAGAATATCGCAGTAGAGGTATTTGGGTTGATCCTGCTTTTAGAAAAACAGGTGTAGCACAACTGCTATTTAATATGACTGCTGAACAAGCATTAAATGAAGAGTGCGAAATGATATGGAGTATTCCAAGAAAAACCGCCCTTAAAGCATATACCAAATTTGGCTTTATGACAGTGGGCGATTTCTTTAATACTGAAACGTCAGATGCTAATATCTATGTTCTAAAAAGACTTTAGCCTCTGGCTTCTTCGTCTAATCTCTTCTTCTCAGTTAACCATCTAGTTACTGTGTCAACATCACTAACAACAAACGGATCGTCGTCAGCATTGTCACAGAATCCAGGTTCAATAAAGAAGTGTTCAATAACGCCATCATCTACAACTGCGGCATATCTCCAACTTCTCATTCCAAAACCAATATTGGTTTTATCAACAAGGAATCCCATCTTACGACTGAACTCTCCTGCTCCATCCGGAATTGCTTTTACTTTTTGAATATCTAAATCTTTGAACCAAGCATTCATAACAAAACTGTCATTGACACTAACACAATAAACATCGTCGACGCCTAAACTTTTTAGTTCGTCAAACCCTGCTTCAAAGCCAGGTAAGTGTGTGCTAGAACATGTAGGTGTAAATGCACCCGGCAAAGAAAATAGTACAACTCTTTTTCCTTGGAACAGTTCTGTGGTTGTTAAGTCTTTCCAAGCAAAGCCTGGCGACTCATCGATTTGGATTCTTTCCTTAAAAGTAACATTGGGTACTCTTACAAAAAACATTGATTTCTCCTAATTTTTATATAGTGGTATTTATAAAATGCGTTGCATTATGCTAGTTAATTGTGATATCAGAGCATCACAATCTTCTGTGGTGTTGTATGGTGCTAAACTAACACGTACTAATCCTCTAGATGACAATTGGTTTGCTAAAGGGTGAGCACACATATTTCCTGTGCGTAAACATATCTTTGTATAGGCTAGATGTTGTGAAAGATCCTCAGCATGTATTCTGGGTACAAATGTAAAAATTGGATTTGGCATCACATTGTCACGATGTACATCAACAGGTTGCAGTCCAGGTATTTCGAATATACCTTCTTGCATTAGATAAGTTTCCAGTTCATGTTCTTTAACAAGAATCTTTTCTCTATCGTATGAAATTAACTCACATGCTGTGCCCATTCCAATCATGCCTGCAATGTTTGGGGTACCTGGTTCATGTTTAGTAAAGTCATCAGCGTATAATACATTTTCAAATGTTACACTGTTAACAGCACCGCCTCCATACTTGATAGATTTTAGATCGCCTGGATTAAATTTTGTATACAATACACCAATGCCTGTAGGACCATACATCTTGTGACCGCTAAAACAAGCCCATTCAATTTCGTTGATAACTAAGTCTATCATGTGGTGTGCCGCACTTTGACAAAAATCTATAGCAACACTGATACCATGTGCATGAGCCATGTGAGATAAAGTTTCCCATGGAAGGTGATTGCCTAAAATATTACTTGCTGATGTCATACTTAACAAACACCCTGGATGTTTTGCAAATAATTTTTCTGCTTTATCTAAGTCTATAGTACCATCTAATCCAAGTTCAAGAACTGCCAATCTTCCATTACTAACAGTTCTATTTTGTTCAAGCCAAGGAATAATATTAGCATGGTGTTCGCCACTGGTAATTATGACAGTGTCAACGTGCTCGTTCCATTTGGCAACCATGTTGAGAGATTCAGTTGCACCAGACGTAAACATAATGTTTTCTGCAGATACATTTATGAAATCAGCAACTTGTTGTCTTGCATTGAAAACTGCTTCATTGGTTTGATCACCTAATATGTGACTTCCTCTATTGCAGTTTGCACGATGAGTTTTGTAATACTTGTCCATGCTTTCTAGTACCATGCTATGTGTCTGGGTACTAGCGGCACTGTCGAAATAGAGTATTTCGTGATCGTTATCTAAAAGCGGAAAGAATGCTTTAGAAAATAACATTACTGTGGTTCTATAATAATCTGTAATGGGTGGCCATTATGTCTACTGAGCAATGTTGCTTCTTGTGATTTTTGCTCTGCTATTTCATAATGGAATGTACCAACAACGGCTCTGCCATCGTTGTGAATCTTAAACGTAATATCTTTTGCTTGAGCAATGTTTTTATTAAACACTTCAATAAGCAAATGAATCACAAACTCCATTGGCGTGTGATCATCGTTCAAAAAAATCACATTGTACTTTGTAGGGTACTTGATTTGTGTAACTTCTTTGGTAGTACTTTTAGTTTTGATATTTTCTTTAGACATATTATTTACTGTGTGGTGGAAGTTTGGCTTCTATAAACCATTCATGTTTTCTCTTCACTGGGTTATACTTCTTTAATTTTAACTTAGTATTCTCAGATGTCAACCTTTTTGTTTTGATTGCTGTGTAATGAAACGTGTGATGATCTCTGGTTTCACCTTCAGGTATTAAATAAACTATCGATTTTCTTTTGTCTTTCTTTGCCATAATAATTAGGGTAGCAGAAAATACTGCTACCCACTATTTACCTACAAAGTTACTTGATGGAAATCTTTTGTGGTTTCATTGCATCAGGAATGTTCTTGAACAATGAAATTCTCAAAATACCATCTTCAAGTTTAGCCGATTGCACTTCTACATATTCTGCTAACTTGAAAGTTCTTACAAAGTTTCTTTCAGCGATACCCTTGTGTAACCACTCTCTACCATCACTGTCAAGTACTTCTGACTTGCCTGTGATTTTTAGTGTGCCATCTTCAAGTTCGATGTCAATGTCGTCTTTTTTGAATCCTGCTACTGCAAGAGTGATTTCATAGACGTCAGCATCATCTTTTGAGATGTTATAAGGGGGATAACCAGAAGTATTTACAAATGAAGGTTCATTGAAGAACTCATTTACTAACTGATCGAAACCAATGCTGGCTTTGTAAAGTGGGGAAAGTGTGTCGGTCGTGACACGGAATTGTTGTTTTGCTACCATAATAATCTCCTTAAATTAAGCAAGTTTATATTCATATTTTCCTAAGATGTTTTAACCCATTAGGCGAAAAAACAAATCGCGGTGTGAGGTCGTTTCCGTTTGTGTGTATCTGTATCTCCTCACCACACTTGGCAAACTTCTTGGTTTCCTTTGATGTTGCCATCTCAGGTCCTTTGTTGGTTGCCCAAAATAATGCGTTAGCATCATTCTAATCTTGGTCCAAAAAGTCCGTGCTCTTTTGAAGACTTATATTGCAAAGCCCGAGCACTTTTGAAGACTTAATCTTCCTAAGACATAATATTTCTATTATGTAATTTTATTTATCCTTTTTGCCTACTCGAAATAGTATTTTTGGCCTGAATTGTGCATTTTTTTATGCGGAAATTGGTTCAAATGGTTTACTTGGAAGTCTTTACGGTCTTGGTCGCATTCAAAACTAGCAAATACTAACAACTGTAAACCAAAGCCTTGTCTGTCATACTCTTGTGTAAATGTCACATCTACACCTGCTTCTTCGGCCCACTTCCAATATGGTTGCAGTGTGTTGTGTACTGCATTTTCAGTCAAGTACTCATAATCTGCATCGTCGTTGACGTTTGCACTAATCACACATAATTTACTCATTGTACAAAATACCTTATTAGTCCACCAAACAGCATGATTGTGATAACACCATTTAACAGAATGAGAGCTCTGTCTTTCCACATGAAGCCCACAATAAACCATCCTGCCGCTCCAAGCCAACTTAGCAGTATATCCCAAACTTGTAATGGCATACCAAACATGAGCTCGTTGGGCACATTAGCACTTCTGATTGTTATAGCACACAACACAATAATACTACTGGTCCATTTGATCCACCAACTGAGATCTCCTTTGGGTGTTGCACTTTTTACGATACGATTACTGTGTTTGATTTCAGCAACTGTGTATTCTGCTTTTTGTCCTTCGATAACTACGTTATCTAACTTCTCCGTTTCTGGAGTTACTTTGCGAGTCACTATAGATTCCTTATCTGCTTTTCTATCCATTTAATTTCTTCTTCCACTTTCGTTGCAAACAGTTGATTATTAAATTCAACAATGTCTCTAACTACTCGTTCATGTTTATGTTCTAATAATTGTTTTGCACTTCGGCCTACCATTTGCATTCTTCTCACTATGTCCGGACATAGATCGTAAGATTCATCTATAACACTATCAAATGTTTTATAGCCTAACTTTCTCAGTTCTGCAAGTGTGCCTGGTGTGCTACATATCACAAAAGGGTGATTATTGTATATAGCATAATAAGTTTTTTCTGTGATAAAAATATGATGATAACATGTAGTTTCAGGTACAATACTTATTGCAGAGTTTGTAAACTTTGTTTCATCATATGGAAATCCTTGACAATGTAAATTGAGGTCATCTTGTTGAACATACTCAATGTCATCAATTGACTTATTGAATTGTGACAACACTTTATAACTGTATACGTCATTGAACATTGTTAGCGATGAAAGTTTTTTCAAATGTTCATCTTTGCACAAAATACTTGCATGACTGTTAGATAATAAATCTAGACTGTACAGTTGTACTAATAAATTTGCTCTGTTGGGTTTATCAGGTTTGCCTATAACACATCTAAAATCTTTTTCTGCATTTGGATTATATCTAACATTGTGTTTTTGCCCGTGTACTCTGTGTAAAAATTCTGTGTATAACAAAAAGTAATCACACCAAATAACATTTATTGTGGGCAGTAGTGTTAGTTCTTCCTGTACATAATAATTGTTCAGTATAATAGTTGCATCAGTTATATTGTGTTTGTCTAAGAATGTAGACAGCAAATCAATCACAGGCTCAGGTGTGTATATTTCATGCGGACGCACAAATATAATTTTTTTACCATTAGGCACATACGTTTCTAAGCGGTGTTTGATTCCGTGTATAACACCATCTGAAATGTTAATTATTTCAAAGTTACTTACGTCAGGACCTTCCCAGTATGGCGATTCAAATAACCAATCTAAATTGAGAAGATCGTTGGTAATCATTTTTTCTTACCAAAAATCCTTTCCCAACCATCCTCATATTTTGTTTGATCATTTTCTTTGCGTCTAGCAGAACCTTTACCGCCATGCCAATTTTTCAAGTGATCAGTTCCACTTGGTGGATTACGATCAGTACCCATTGAACCTTCATGGGTAGATTTACTATCATTATCCTTCGCCACTAAATGTGTCCTCCGTAAACATAGAAATTTGTTTTAATAAATTATCAACCTCTTTGTCAGTTAAGTAGCCAATTACATCTTCAAACAAAGGAGGCTCGTAAAGCAATGCATCATCTTTTAACAATGCTAACTCCCATTTATCATCTTTGCCACCATAACTGAATTCGTGTTTAACAACACTAGCACCATATCCATTTGGGAAAGTGTATATTCTTTGTATGCCCCCATTGCACTCTTGTTCTATAAATTGGTACTTCAACGTCTCATCCTAGCAATATCTTTTGCTTGTTCTGTGCCTTTCATTACAGGTACTGCGTTAGACTTATGCATAGTTGCAATACCTTCAATGAGATCGCCTGTGTACTTCATTGTTTCTTGTTTCCTACCTGCACCATTGTCCTTTGGACTGATAGGCATACTAGGATACTTTTCTCTGTGAAGCCTATCTTGTTCTGCTCGCCAATTAACTTGTGGCTTGTTAGGCTTGAAGTTGTTGTAGTCACGTGGATCAGGCTTCTTGTTAAGACCATAACAATATGCAATGTACTCTTCCAGAGTACTGTATCGCATGTCATGTAAGCCTTTCTGCTTCATGCTCTTGTTATGCTGTCTCCAACGTACTTCAAGTTCAGCCATCTTGGCTTTTGTAATCTTTGGTGTTTTACGTTTCCTAGTATTTATTGAACTAAGACCTTGTGCTAAATGCATTGTCATTTGCCACCTCTCATTTTTCTAAATGCACGTTCCATATCCAATTCTTTTTGAATCTTCTTACTTCTGTATTCGTGCCAAAGTGAATGTCCTGCAAACACCCCAAACTCCACACTGAACCAAAACAGTATAATCATAGAAGTTACACTGGTTAATTGTTCAGCAGATAATATGGGTTTGAGAATTGCGCCTATGAAGTAAATGCAGTATATGCTCACTGCTATACACACACAAAGCATAAAAGTTCGTAGTAAATTCATGCTATTATTATAGCAAATTACAGGGTTATGTCAACCGTTTATTATGAGACTTGCGAGTAACAATAGCATGGATATGGATCCTAAGAATGCGAAACCTACTGCTATTGCTGTTATGAGGATTTGTGAGGGTGTTACTGTGCTGTGTTCTGACTTACCTACACCTATTAGTAATCTAAAGGTGTTTCTAAAATAAGACACTGTTTAGTGCAAACACGGCTAACATAGAGAAGAATACAGTTATCTGTATGACTGCTGGTATAACCACAAATAATTGCATAGGGCTAAAGTCGCCTTTCATGAAGTAGTCTGTTTCAAACCATTCTGCTTGTTCTTCAGGTGTTGCGTCAACAGTTTTGTTTAACTGTAATTCATTTTGTTGAGGGTACCTCATTTGATACATCCTTCTGGATGCCAAGGTGCTATCCAGTATTTGTAAAAAAATCTAATCATTTTGGTTCTAAGTAATATGTGGCATTGTTTACATCTCTGAGTCCTCGTAGAACTCCAGCAATATTATCTGTTTGTACTGCAAACAAAAGCACTGTGTATATCATTGCCATTTTCACAGTTGCGGAACCACGCCGCCAACTGCCAAACAAAAGATAGACACCAATGTAACTAGTTCTAACGAATCACGCAGAACTAGACCATCTACTGTTTTTAATTTAGTCTTGATTTTATCTGTCATGTTTATCTATATTATTAACTATAAAAAGAGGGATATGTAAACATAACCCTCAATTTATAAAATTTATGTGGAGTAACATATAAGATAAGTTTATAATACCTTATACGATCTATTTATGATAAAAAACAGATTACTTAATTAAATGGATTGATTTTGATCTTTTCTGATTTACATTCCGTTTTCAGGATATGTTTCAACGTTGTTGCTGTTATGCCCAATCATGGATTTGTCATCTTTCTTTTGCATCTCATCGATCCATGATGTGGTTCGACCTGCTTTCTTTTCTTCCCAGTCTTGGATAGCACGTTTAATTGAATCCTCTGCTAACACTGAACAGTGTATTTTGATAGGAGGTAATTCAAGTGCTTCAGCAATCTCTTTGTCTTTGATTTGCTTTGCTTCTTCGATTGTAAGACCTGTTAACATTTCCACAAACATACTGCTAGAAGCAATAGCACTACCACAGCCATATGTTTTGAATTTGACATCTATAATTGTGTCAGTTTCTGGATCTAGTTTTAGATCTAATTTCATTACATCACCACATGCTGGTGCCCCTGTCATACCTGTTGCTACAGTAGGATCTTTTGGATCAAACTTACCAACACCATGTGCCGCAGGGTTATTTGTCACTTGCTCGAAACGGTCGATTACTTTCTTTGAATATGCCATACTGTTATTTATCTCTTATCTAGTATGTGCTCTGCAAGTTTCTCGCCTATAAAAGTATGTCCCAATTGACTGTAATGTGATTTATCAAATTCTATTGGTTCAAATCCTTTAATGGTGTCCCACCCCAATAGGTATTCGTTGTTATCAAAATTGTCCACAACTTTCATTAAATCAGCCCATATAGCATGTTCATGAAAACCATCTTCCCAATGCTTTATGTTGCTTGTGAGTTTAAGGGACTTATAATGATCATGCCATAGTCCTGTACATCTATGAAACACATACATCAAATCAATGTTGTGATGTTCTAAAAAGCCTTCTAACATTATACTTTGAGTTTGCCAATTATGCAAAATAAATCGTTCATTAACAGAACCCAAAACTTCAAGTGCTTCTGATTGATTTTTTGCCGCTTCGAATAACTCAGTAGGGATATTACAACCGTTGTGATGGTAATCATGTAATAATGGTTTGTAATTATAGTAATTGTATCTACCAAAATCACTATCTCTGATCATACCGTTTATAGTATTGTAAATGTATTCTGGCCACTGATCATTTTCGTCTAGATAATGATTAAAAGGAGACATGACTTCCTGTCGATGAGGATCAGGATATTGTATACAAACAAGATCACCGCTTACAAGTTTTCCATCACGTACTGATTGTACAATGGATTTATACACTCGATCCTTGCTTGAACAACCTTGTGCTAAATGCAAATAATCAAGATTGAGACTCTTGGCGGCTACTGCACCATAAGTGTTTTTTATGGAGTCACCGGTGTAATCTGAAAAACTACAGCCACAAGAGGCAAGGGTTGGCATTTTAACTGAAGTCTCTGAGCATCTTTTTGATTTCTAATGCATGTTGTTCTTCCATGCCAATTTGTCCTCTGGCATATTCTTCTAACATAACACTAGCATCAGCAACTTCTTCTAGTAATTTTTTATACATCATTACTGCTTGTTGCTCATGTTCGAGACTTTCCTTTAATATTTGTAATACACCGTGGTCATGATTTTCCTCAATCACAGCAATACGTTGACTTGGGTGTCCACCAAAGCCTGTGATGTATTCACCTGCTTGTAAGGCGTGTGCTAAACTTTCGTTTGCTTGTTCTTGTAAGAAGGCAACAATGGGAATCCTGTTTGGACCACTTACCATTAGTGAACTGTGAGCATAACGTACAACTCCAGCCATCTCTAATTCTATAATTTGATTTAACAAATAAATTACTTTATCAGTGTTTAATTCTTTCATCTCCATTTATTCTCCGTCATAATATTCTAGACGTTCTATGTCGTCTTCTGATGTTTCTTCACCATATTGTATTTCTATGATATGGCAAGGTTCATCAAATGGATTAAATGCTTGATGCCAATCACCTTGTTTAACATGAAAGAACTGATCCTTTTCTATAGTGTGTACTTGAAAAGTATCAGGTGTGCTAAAACTGTGTTTAACATTAAGTCTACCTTTGCTGATAAACCACATCTCACTTCTCTTGAAGTGTCGTTGATAACTGATTCCTTTACCTGCTTCAATTACTAACTCTTTAACACGAACAACATCATCTTGAAACAAGTCACTGAACTCGCCCCATACTCTGCGTTCTGTTGGATACTTCCATTCCTTTAATATCCAACTGCTACTGTTGGCTTTGTGATCGCCACCAACACTAAACTTAAAATCGTATCCTTCAACTTCCATTTCTGGAATGTTATCTTTGCCTCTATCACCACCATTACAAAATATATATTCATGATTGTGTCCGAATGCATTCCTTACATCTATGAGGCCTTGGGTTACACTTCCATCTTTATCGTCAACACCATACACATTGTCTACCATGTCCATGCGTTGAATAATAGTTGATCTTTCTTCAAAAGGCATAAAGGGTCTGCCTTTCTTTCTAGTGAGCCAATCGTCACTGTTTACCAGTACAATTAATTTATCACCAAATGCGGAGGCTGACTCTAATAGATTTATATGACCAGTATGTAGCGGATCAAACCCTCCGCTAACTACTGCAATACGCATTTAGAGTGTTCCTCTTTTTCTCTTAGAAGAAATAAATGCGTTTCTCAAGTCTGAATATGCTCTACGTTTTCTCTTAGACTTCATGAACTTTTGACTTGATGGTGTTGGTAATGGAGCATCACCAGCAACAAGATTTTTCATTCTTTCTTTCTGAACTCTCTTTTTGGCTTGTGATTTCTTACGTTGATTTTTAGCACTTGGCTTTTCATAAAACTCTCGTTTCGCAAGTTCTTTTTGGCGGTTATCATTTTCCAAGATTTTTTTCAATCTTCTCAATGCACCATTTACATCACCGTTGCGAACGATAACCTTTGCACCAAAAGGTTTTTCTTCCTTTTGCTTATTTTTATTGAAAGGGCGTTTTTGAAAGTTACCTTTTCCTCTAAAATTATTTCTCATTTATACCTCTATATAGTTTATATTTTGTGTCACTAATAATGTTTCCATCCTCATATTCTAAATCTGGATTGTAATCATTGTCAGGATATTTATTCATAAGTATCGTTACAACGCCTTCTTCTCGAAGATTAGGAGCTCTATACATTAGATTTATTAATGAATTGTCAACAATACTTCTAATGCCTCTAGCACCAATATTCATGTCAATTGCCTGTTCAGCAACAGAATTTATATACTCGTCACTAAACTCAATATTAATGTCGTCGATACTTAAAATATACTTTACTTGATCAAGAACATTATTTTTAACATTTTTAATTATACTATATAAATGTGTTTTGTCAAGTTTATCTAATACTGCAATTATGGGCAGTCTGGATACAAACTCAGGAATGAGTCCGTATTCTATAACATCTTTGTGTTCTAAGAATTGCACAAAGTTCTCAGCATCTGATACTATGTTAGCACCAAATCCTATGTTATTCTTGCTTTTAAGTCTCTTCTTAATAACTTTGTCTATGCCTACAAATGCACCGCCTACAATAAACAATACATTAGCAGTATCAAATTCTACATAATCTTCTACCATTGATTTTTTATTGTTTGAAACTTTTATTTTAACTACTGTGCCTTCTATTAGTCTTAGGAGTGCTTGTTGAACACCTTCACCACTAACGTCGCGTGTAGCCGTGTTAGATTCGCTCCTACGGGCCTTTTTGTCTATCTCGTCTATGTATACAATACCTTTCTGTGCTAGTTCTAAATCATAATTAGCAAGGCTCAACAGACGCTCTAAGACGCTCTCTACGTCTTCTCCAACGTATCCTGCTTCAGTTAGTGTAGTTGCATCTGCTATAGCAAAAGGTACACCTAATTTTTTTGCTAGTGTTTTAGCAAATAGTGTTTTACCAGTACCAGTAGAGCCTGTTAACAAAATGTTACTCTTGTCTACTTCTAAATCGCCTGGGTTATTGTAAACTCTTTTGTAGTGGTTGTATGCACTAACACTTAACATTTCTTTGGTTTGTTTATGACCAACGATATGGTCATTTAAGAATTCAAATATTTCGGGTGGGGAGGGTAAATCAACGGGTGCTATTTCTGGGTCTTCAGTTTCATTAGTTACAATGTTGTAACTTAATGTGATACATTCATCACATATAAAAACATTAGGGCCGGCTATAAGTTTTTTAACTAAGTCTCGTTTTTTACCGCAAAAACTGCACTCTAAATTAGTATTGTCTGACATGCTAGTATTTATAGTTAATCAATGTTTGCGGTGTCGTCTTTAGGATAATCTACTGCCCAAAACCCTAATTTTTCTTTTACTTCTTTTTCGGAAGTGTTTAGCAGTATATTGTATATTTCTTTTTCTGACCAATCCTCTTTGTTAAGTTCACTTCCTGCCATTAGTCTAGAGGCTTCACGTAAATCGCCTGATGCAGGAACTTCAACTTGTACTTCTTTGACTTTTTGTTGAGATTCTTGAGATGCAATTAATTGTTTTTTGAGTGTATTATATCTTGCTTCTAGTTTGTTAAATTTATCTTGTTGGCTTTCATCAACAGTCTCAACTGGCACTTCAACTATTTTTTCAACTTCTACAATCTTTTCAACTTCTACAATCTTTTCAACTTCAACAGGTTTCTCAACCTCAACAATTTTTTCAACCTCGATAATTTTTTCTTCTTGCTTACTTTCTTGTACTAATTTTAATTTGCTTTTGAGTTGATTGATCTCTTTTTGTAATTCAAATACATGATCATTATCAACTACTTCTACAATTTTTTCGACTTCGACGATTCGCTCTGGACCTGGGACTTCCTTTTCGACAATTCGTTCAACCTCCTTGACGACCTCAATCTCCTTTGGGACTTCAACTTCAACGACCTTTTCAACTGGCACCTCCTTTTCTACAACTTTAGGATTATCTAATGTGTCAATTAACAATGTCAGCAAACCGCTATACTTTTCATTGACTTCGTTTATATATTTCTGTATGTCTTCAGCTCTCGCCATCCTGTTCTAACCTTTTCTTTAATCTGTTTTCTAATATCTGTATGTGTTCGGGTGTGTCTATGTCAACATCAAATTCTTGATCTCTACTGTATCCGCTCATTATGTCAGCGGCATCATCAACAGCACTTGGTAATTCTTCCTTGTCCTCTGGTATGTCGGGCATGTTGTCTCCATATAGTTCCCTTGATTGCTCCTCAAATGATGAGTCGTAGTATTGCTCCTCAACTTCTTCTGGAGTTGGTTTAGTTGGTAATGGAGGTCCTTTGCTTTCTAAGTTAATGCCATACCTTAATAATGTTTGGTTAGCCGCGATAACCAGCATAACTGCTAATGGATCAAACACAAATACTAGCATAAGAATAAACACTTGTACCGCTTTGTCTAATAAGTCTGCTTCGTCACCGCCAAATAATAATTGTGCTACGTATTTGATTGGACCCACTTCTTTTTCTAAGGCACGAACTTCTTGTTCAGCCTCAAACTTTTCGTCTTTAAGTGTTGCTATCTTACCGTAAATTGTATCAATTTCCGTGTTAAAAGTATCGATCTGGTCTAAAGTATCATCTTGCGATTGTGTACTTTGATTTCTCAACCTGTTTATTTCTGCATTAGCATCTTGTATTGTGTCCTGTGCTTGACCTCTATATCGGTCAATAGCATCTTGGAACACTTTGATGTCTGCTGTTGCCTGTGTTCTTAAGTTCTTTTGTTGTTCTGATATTTGATCACGTTCTGCTTGTTGCGTGGCTCGCAACTCATCTGCTTGTGCAACGTAATCTATTGTTTCTGTTTCAGCACGTCTAAATGTACCACCTTCTTCAGTGGTAATAACTTCTACGCCCTTTTCTCTGAGATCATTTACTGCCTTATCTAATGCTGACAATCTAGTCTCAAGTGATGCCAAATCAGAAGTAAGTTGTGTTCTTACACTTTCTATTTGACCTTGGTTGTAATCTATGTCACCTTGTACTTGTTGCCAAGCAGTATCACGTATTTGGATTTGTGCATCTATGCTGTCTTGTACATCTAGTCCTGTACCAGAAGTGAGACTTTGTATTCTATCTTCTATGATGCCAATACGGTTTTCTTCACGTGCTATTTGTCCGTCAATACGTTCTACAAAAGCAATAGCATCACCACTTACGCCAGCCTGGTCTAAGTGAGCCTTACTGAGATAACCAAAGATTCCCATACTGGTTATAAGCATGAGCACAAGAACTGCGGTACTAAGATATGCTTTTAGTGTAAGACTGGTTTCGTCCCAATAACGGTACAACCAACTTGCTGTGAGTAGTTTACCTACTTCTAATGTGCCAGCCATTACTGCAATTGGTAAAGCCGCCGCACTGAATATGGCCATAAGACCTGCGATACTAAACCATGCCGCAACTCCGGCTATGGATAGTGCTGTTATAAGTGTAAGTATACCAAACCACATAGTACTACTATTTAGTCGGTTTGGTTGGGGTAATTCAGTCATTAAGTACCTTGTTTAAGATAGTGGCCCCCACTCGTCAGTGAGGAAAGCCGACTACGTTCTAATCTCATCATATATCATCATATAGCACTGTTATAGACCGTCGTCGAGCAAACAGTGAAGCTCTGTTAGTGTTTAACTAAATTTTACTTTAGTATGGTCGTTAAGTTCAACAGTAGCACTATTATGCTCATGTTCTCTTACTGTGACTTTTTGTACCCAGCATCTTCCATTTGTTAATTCCTTAACAATTTCATCTGCTTTGTCAAAAGCCATTTCAGCAAATCTTTCACAACCTGTGTGCGAAACAATTCTCAAATCAACTAAACTTTTTGCTTCTAGTTCTTTGAATGTTTCTAACTCTGGATCATCTTCTGCTACCAAGTAAGTATGGTCAAACATCTGTTTACACCATTCTTTAAGTGGCTTCAATCCACCAAAGTCTACGATCCAATTACGCTCGTCAAGTTCGTCTCCACCAAAGGTGAATTCAAACTGTAATGCATAACCATGGATCAAGTTGCAATGACTGTCTGCCCGCCATTGCCTAAACGCACAACTGTGGCCAGTTGAATGCGAATATGTTTTGCCTGAATAAAATCTTTTGTTCATCTATGTGCCTCGATAGAAATAATAAAGTTATTATACACTCTATTTAGGCTTTGTCAAGCATTAATTTTGAGAAATGTGGTTAGTATGTCTATTTGGGATTGTTCTGATAGTGTAGGCCACTCTGGCATCAAAGCAGACATTGTTTTGTGATGTTCTGCAACATTGTTATCAAGTGTATTGAGATTGTGCTGTATAGTTTCTTGTATTGTGTCAACATCTGGTGAAATTAAAAATTTTTCAAGCCATTTGTTCATATGCACATAATCTCTATCTTGTTGATTGTAGAATAACTTGTAACCTAATTTTTCAAGGTAGTCAGTGCCGTGTTCTTCAGAGTAGTGTATAAAGGGTCTGCCGGCTACAATACAAGCATAAGTTTTTTCAGTAAAAAAATTACTACCTGGGCAAGTTTCTACCAATGCTGATATTGATGTGGTTTCTGCTAGTCTATAACCAATTAATTGTGTGTAGTTGTTTATGTTCAATTGAACAGAGTCTACTAAATCACTTTCGTATTTTAGCATGAACGGGTAAACTTCATTTTCAAAATTAATAGTTCTTGGACCATATTCATTTATCATGGTCCTTGTACTTTCTATCCAATCATTCAACTGCTGTTTTTGATTTGGATCGACAGGCATACCCTCACCTGCTAAATTTCTATTCATTACATAGGTTACATTGTCTGGAAAATAATGTAATAAATTTTTTATAGCAAGATAACGAAAAGGTCTCAACTTACCTGGTGTGTACAGAATCTGTTTTGTAAATGGTTGCCAAGGTACATTATGGTGCCAACTTGGCCACAAGTCATATATTAGTTTAGTTGATATCTCAAACGTCTCTATGTAATGCAAGGTATCAGGAAGTTCAACTTCTGAATAATTTGTAATATCCGTGCCTTTGTTCAACACATAGTTACATGGTATATCTACAAGTGATGGAAACTGCCTGTAAAGTTCTTCTTGGAACCATATAAATGATCCGGCTTCACTTACGCAGGCTTCAAATACATTCCACATCACAACAATGTTATGAACATCTACTCGTTCATAATTTTCCTGCTTGTTGATGCCAGGCATGCAATTCCAGTGGTCACGCTCATCAATTGCGGACCACACGTTGCTGATTCTGATTAGTAAGGTTTTGCCAACTAGGTCAAACCTAGGACCCATTTCCTTTTTTCGTGTTCTATTGTGATTTGCCACTATCGCTAATTCCTGCTTGTTCTGCAGTCATATTTACGATACCTTCTCTGATCAACTTGCTTCTATTGGCCAAATGCTTTTGATCAATCTCATCTTTGTCGCCACCAAAGTATGCTACAGCATGTCCTTCTTCAACTAATAATTCAGTGAGTGGACGCCATGCATCTTTGTTGCCATCATAAACAGAAAAGTCGCCAAGAATACGACCAAACTTACCTTTCATATCTTCGCCTTTTTTGTTTATTTGCGTTTTGAGAATTGGACCTGATTTGCCACCGAGTAATTGCTTTACTCGTTTTTTAGCCGCTAATCCAAATTGCTTTTCTACCTTGTCGCGTGTCCTGCTTTCTGGTGTATCTATACCCATTAACCTAACACGTTCATCTTTTAATACGATACCGAAACCTAAATCAATATCAACGTCTACGGTGTCCCCATCTACGATTTTAAGAACTTTTACCCTATACTCATACATACTACTCTCCTGTGTGTATTTTATAGTAGTATTTATCTAGTGTACGAAGAATGCGTGGTTGTCTATAATTGCTACTTGGGTAAAGACGTATTGCCATTTTGGATTGGCAAGTCTAGGGTTGAAATAGTGTGTTGCACCTTGTGTTAAATCTGGTAGTTTTCCTTCGAGTGCCATTCTTGCTATTGCTATACTTTCTATCCAGGCATCCATATTTGCTTTTATAGTTCTACCTTGATGATCTGTGAGCATTATAGCATCGCTTTTGCCATCACAGTACCAAGTGAATTGACACATGTTTTTAACAGGAACTAATCTGTTGTGATTTTCTTTCCACCATGTAGAATGGACCGCTTGGTATACAACATCACAAACTGTGTTTGGATATCTGGTACTATTGACTCTGTTAATGGTCACATTAGCAACTGCTGTTTTACCACGTGAACTTTCACCTCTTGCTTCAAAATAAATATTTTTTGCAAGGCAATGCATTTGATCTAAATCTACGTCTGGAATAGTAGGCTTTATTTCTACAGTTTCTTGCACCACTTCTGGCTCAGGTTCAACAGTTTCTTGCACTTCAGCAGGTGTAAACAACCATGCCGCTACAACTGTAGAAATCACTCCTATAGGAAAGAAAGCGAATATCAAAATTGCAAACTTTTTCATAAGTCCTCCTTACATAAACTATTTTGCTAGTGTAATGTTTGTAGTACTCTGTAAGTATCCTTTGCTAATTTCTTCTTCAGTTGCAACATAAGCAACAACCGTAGTTCTATTTATTAAAAACTTTTCGGCTCTGCTAGTCATCATCCACGGAATAATACCCATTTTGCCATCTGGCGTAGCACTAATTGTTGCGGGTTTGGTAACAACTAGATTGGCATCTGTATCATCTTCATAACATGCAATGACTTCTTCACCGCTTGTAAGTTTGATTGATATGGTAGTACCTTGCTTGATTGGTTTCTCTAATAACATAATATTTTTACCTGTTTAATACATTATATACGTACTTTATAGATAAGTCAAGCAATTTTTAGGCTATTTTTGCCGTGAATAGAGTGGATTTTTATTGTTTTGAGTAAATATTATTGTGACAGACATGTTTAATGTCTAACAAGTAATAGTAAAAGTGTCCCTCTTAGAATACACTATATAGTAGAAGAGCACTACAAACCATCTGTCACAGCTCATTAAGTTGTCCGGACAACGACTTATAAGTAAAGTACTTCGTCTTGTTGATAGACAAATTCACCTTTGCTTAACATTTCCATCAACCTTAATCTGGAATCAGATTCTCTACTTCCATGGACATGAACTGCACCTGCATAAGATAAATCTATTTGATTAAACTGCTTGTTCATTGACATACAATCACTTAACCTCACATGATCAGATTCATCAAAGAATAAAAACTGATAGGCTAATCGAGGATCATAGTGATCTTCAAACTTGATGTCTTGACTCCACAACATTGCATTGTATATGATTTGCTCACTGTCCCATCTATCAGGATTCCAGTTCTCAACCATGCTGATACCTAAATCCCAAACATCTTGACTCATGTCTTTTGGGTAATAACGTAATCCACAGTTGAAATACTTTTCAAATTTGATATCATAGTGTTCGTCAGTTGTACTCACTGGCTGTGTAAAATTAAACATTTTGAAATACTTGGTATCCCAAAAATAATCTACACCCTTGATAAAAAGTACATCAAGGTCAGCATATAAAATATTATGTCCTTGTTTCCACAAGTCATATATTTCATAAAAATTTGTTTTGAATACATCTCTGATGTTGTCTGCTTCGCCACGGAATACTTTTACTTCATCTAAATCTTTGATGTGTTTCCTTGCAGACTCTGTGAGTATCTCTTCCATACGAGCATAGTCGTTTTCAAGTTGATCTACTTTATCAGATTTGTCGTCCCACCATTTAGAATGATCAGATATTTTGTAATTCTTTGCAACTAGAATGTTACTCATTTAACCACCCACCAAGTTGCAAATTGTTCATCTGTTTTATTAAGTGGTAGATTGTTTGCTTCTCTGAATTCATCAACTGCTTTAATTACACCAAACTCTTCGATATGACTTTTTGAAATATAATCATGTCCTGCTAATATTCCGCCTGGTTTAATTTTAGGCCACCATGCATCTATGTCTGCTTTAACAGGTTCATATTTGTGATCAGCATCTAGGTATACAAAGTCTAAACTTTGATTTTCAAAATGCTTAGAAGCACTCACACTGTGGGCTCTCCAAATTTCTGCACAATCAAATTCTTTTTCAAACGAATCTTTAACGTTCAAATAAAGATGATCTAAACTTTCTTGGCTTTTGAATTCATTACCAGGCTTATCAGTGTAGCCTTCGTATAACTCCCAAGGGTCGATACCTATAAATCTTTTAGGCTTAAGAGTTCTAATAATAGTCCTACTGTAGTCGCCTCGCCACACACCAACTTCAATTGCTGTGTCTATGTTTTTTAATTCTTTGCTAACAACTGAAGTTAGCCAACCTGTTCTTTCCATATTTAATCCATTAAGCCATTAAGAAACCAAAGTTATCATTCTCACCTAAATCTGCTCTAGGACCTATGTCTCTCATAATACTTCTATTATGTAGCAGAATATTGAGATCTTCTTTCTTTTTTTGATATAGTTTTTCAGCACCCATGCCAAGTATTCTTTTTACTTCTTCCTTGTATAAATCCCATCTAACTTGTTCTGTAAATGGTTGCATTCTTTCTTGCCAAGGATCTGGATGTTCTGGTGTGCTGGTGTCGTATGTGTAGTCAATCCATGAAGGAAATTTGAATCCATAATCTTTTGATAAGTGATATATAAATTTAGGTCTACCAAAAGGCATAATAAAATGTCCTTTGACCATTGGTGTAAAAGTTTTTTCTGTGGCACACATTGTATCAAACCACCCTTTATATATCAAAGTTTCTACATAGATACTTAATGTAGAAGAATCGTAATATACATTACTTGGAGGTGAAAATCCCCAACCATTTAATCCTAACAAATCCCAAGTGTCATGTCTATATTCAACCATATCAGGTAACATTGCTAGTCCTTGTGATATGTCTCCTATGTAACCTTCGTACTCAAACAACAATCTATTAAGTTCTTTTCTCAACACACTTCGCTGTGCCAGACGAGGCCTAACTCTAGATGTGCTAGGAGCCACAAACATCTTTGGCGTTATTTCGTGGTTGTTAATCCTCATCCTGAATTCTTTTAACCGGTATAATATATCATGATCTGGCGTTATGTCAAAAGTCTTATCAGGAAATGGTTCTTGCTCAGTTTGTAAATGAGGTGGTGCAATTTGATACCAATGGTTTCTGGTACTAGTAGCATACTTGTCCCTGAGCACTTCTCTTTTGAAATGCATCACATGTGATCTATTAAATAGAAAGTCTGTGTACAGAAATGTGTTTGAGTTATATAAGATCTTTGACCAATCGCTGTGTAAATCAATAATCTTCTTAAAGGGATGATTGCTACCGATCATATTCTCTGTGAGATTTTCAGGATTCATAACAGTTTCGTCGATGTGACAAAGCCATCGAATATTAACTGCTATTTGATTATTGTTAAATTTATCACTGAAAAAATCCATTGTTGCTTGAGGAATTTCCGGATTGTGTATCAACAATGGAATAATATCTGCTTCTGCAAAATCTCTAGTGTACTCAAAAAGATCACTATTTTGGAATAGTATATAAACTTCAGGTGTAGGACCGTGATGCCTCCAAAACGTTTCATCGTCAACAGGCTCCGGTACTCCGTTTGCCTGTATCATACATTCTAATACTTTAACTTTTCTTTGCATTTATTGCCTGCTCATATAGTTGTTGGCTTGCCAAATTCTTAGCCTTAGCCTCGCATTGAATGTCGAACTGTGACCAAAAGCTCAATGCCCATGCATTGGCATCATAGTTAGGATAGTAATCAGAGTGAGCTCTTAGTTTTTGCTTCTTGTGACCCGCTTCAAGTAGTCCCACGATATCATGCATATTAGAGTGGGTATCGTCACCAGCAGGTAAATGCTCGTCACGACTGTAACTATAATGCATAGCAGGGCGAACTCCACGCCAACTGTCGATAACTGCTTTAACGCGGTCGTCCTCTGGTTGTATGTACTCTTCATCTCGTATCCAGTGATGGTGTATGTCTAGCACTAGTGCAAGATGATCTTTAAGTTTAAGACTCTCATCTAAACCCCAACACATTTCGTCATTCTCAATAGTTATAGTATTTAGTGCTTCGGGTGATAATCGCGGTAAAACTTTGATGATACCTTCGGCACCTTGTCTACCTGAGATGTGTACGTTAATCTTAAAGTCCTGGAACTGTTTGCCGTAGCCCATCCAACGTGCCATACTAGCATGATATTCAAATTCATCTATGCTACGTTCAACAACGTCAGGCTTGTCACTGGCAAGTACACAAAACTGCCCAGGATGGAAACTGAGGCGTACATCTTTAGCACGAGCAAGTTCGCCAATACGTGCAAAGCCTTTGCGTAATTCTGCACGATTGTTGCTGTCCTCCCACAAGTATCGCCATGTGGGTTCAGTTGCCATGGGTATTTGATTGCTACCTAGACGTACCATTTTGCGATTGTCTGGCAGTGTACTAACATACTCTACAAGATTGTAGGCACTTTGCATGTTGTGTGTAACAACTTCAAGCAGTTTGCTTTCTGCAACTACTTTATCTTGTCTATTACACCAAGCAACAGTTGTACCTTTCTCAGTAAAGTTTTGTTGTATTTCTTTTAGTATTTTTGGCTTCTGTGTTTGATCTGAATCAAGATACTTACAGCAAAAACCTATTCTTTGGATGTCTTGTTTGAACATTGTTTTAGTATATCTATGGCTGTGTTAGTTACGTATTTGTCTGCATCACTGCTTGACACTTTCTCATCAAACATTGTAGCATCTAATACAGGCTTTGTCAAGGCACTCATTTGATTAATCATATCATGCATTAGTTCTTCGTGTGTTTCACCAAATGCAGGAACAGCCTTTTCTGTAAAAGCAACAGGCTGATCGTCTTCGTAATACACTTCGTGGACGGAGTAAAATACTTGGCCATCTTTGTCGTGCTTGACTATTCTATGATTCCATGACATACTGCTATTATATATGAATTATCTTATATGTCAAGTAGCATTTTTGATAAATACAACTGTAACTTTTACAAATGGACAAAATGGGAGACATAAATGGCCACTGTTAAGAAATATAATTTAGCAGGTTTGAATGCAAACGTCGAACTTGGTAAGCAAGGTTCATATATCACGGGCGGAGCAAGTGAGATTGGATTCTATGCAAATGGAGGTGCTTTACAAAAACTTAAGATCGCAAACGCGACAGTAGCAAGTGAAGCAATTACAAAAGCTCAGTTGGATGATGTTGCGGCAGACTTATTACAACACGTCACAGTTGATGTTGATTATGATAGCGGTTCTGCTAATATTGCAACAGTTGGTGCCGGCACTAGAGTAATCAGTGTTACAGTAGATGTACCAAGTGCATGGTCAGCAACAAACAACACTGGAACGTATGTTGAAGTAGGTGACAGTGATAACCAAGCAAGATATATCAGAGCACAAGATATAGATGTTTTGAAAGCGGCACAATATCACAGCCAATACCAATATGAATATTCAGCAGAGGGAACTCTCACATATGATATTACTCAAGGTAGTGCATCGGCTGGACAAGCAACAGTTAGTATTGTGTTAGCAAGTGATAGTGTAAGTGTAACAGACTATGGTACAATTACTCAAGCACAAAATAGTAATAGCGACCTCGGTAACATTAGTTAATATAGGAGTTTAGCATGGTTGATTCTGTAAAGAATTACGGCATTGCAGGTGTAAGTGCAAATGTAGAATTAGGCAAAGGCGGACCAAGAGTAATAAGCAGTAGTGATGATATCTCCCTATTTGCAAATGCTGATACTCTTGCCACAGCAAATATTGCGGCAGGCACCGATGATGCTCATGCTGTAACCAAAGCACAAATGGAAGAAGCAACAGGATCACGTGTACAGAATATTACTGAAACTGTTACATATGATGGTGGTAATCAATTTTTGTTTACTGTACCAGCAAACTCGACTATTCTTAGTACCATGATTGAAAAAACAACAGGTAACTGGACTAATTATAACACCACCACTGATATAACTGTTGGTGATGCTGGAAATAATAGCAGACTGTATGGTGTAGGTTTTGAACCAGATGGCTCTCAGCAAATTGATGAGACTAATCACAAATACACTGCTGAAACTGATTTGTATGCGTATGTAACACAAGGTGGTGCATCAAGTGGTAGTGCCACAATTAGAATTATGTTTAGGGGATCGGAAGTAGATCAAACTGCTCCATAATATTGTATGATTTTGTCTGAGATTAGTGATTTCAAAAAACGTGAATTAGAATACGAACTAAGACACGAAAAAAATAACTATGCTGTTACCATTAATGGTAGACCATGGAAAGTTGTTGCTGATCGTAAACGTGCAGAAAAGATGGCACGTACTCTAGTTTCCAAAGGTAAAGATGCTAAAGTGGTAGTTACTGGTGCCCCTATTAGTGAAGGACCAGTTATTCCTGGTAATTTTCCTAATGCTAGAAATGACAAAATTGCTAAAGCAATGAGCAATGATCATCTTGAACTTGTTGGTGAAAAATTAAATGGTGCATTAGTTGCTGTGAAACAAGCAGTTGAAAGAGGCATGGGACCAATTGATCTTCTTGACTTACAAGATGCACTAGTCAAAGGTATCAGAGACATTAGACAATTTACTCTACCCGAAGGCAGTAAACCTCAAAAGCCAAAGCCATACGATAAAAGAAATCCAGTTGCAAAAAATATTGAAAAGTTTAATAGACCAGCAACGCACATGGACAAGAAAAAAGAATTAAAGAAAGGCACAATCAAACACAAAGGTAAGGAATTCGAAGAAGCAGTTGATGATGGTCAGTATGTTATAAAAGTAAACATCAATGGCAGAGCAGTAGAATTTACAGGCTCACAGGGCTTATCAAAAGTACAAGCAAACGATGCTGTAGACATGCTGATATCAGGTAAGAGACCTGGTAACACACCAGATGCCGCACGATACCTACCAAAAGATGTAATGTTGTTTAGAAATGGACAACAGATTCCTCACAATCATCAAGATCGTATAAATGAAAAAGAAAATAATTTATACAGCGACTTGATGGCATTAGAAGCAAAGTCTAAAAAGAAGAAAACTAAAAAAGACGCCTGCTATCACAAAGTTAAATCCAGATACAAAGTTTGGCCCAGTGCTTACGCCTCAGGTGCATTAGTACAATGCAGAAAGAAAGGTGCGAAGAATTGGGGCAATAGTTCTAAAAAGTAATAAATACCTATATGAAGGTAAACGATGCTTTTGCCAGAGGGCAAACTAAATTTTTCAGATTCTTTGCAGACACGTTCTTTGCAAAACGTTACGGCCATAGAGCAGTAGTTTTAGAAACTATTGCAGGTGTGCCAGGTATGGTTGCAGGCATGTGGATACACTTAAAAAGTCTACGCCAAATGAAAACTGGCTACGGTCCTACTATTAGAGAACTTCTTGCAGAAGCAGAAAACGAACGTATGCATCTCATGTTCTTTATTGAAATAGCAAAACCTAATTGGTTTGAAAGACTACTTATACTTTTAGCTCAACTTATTTTTTGGAACTATTACTTCATCATGTATGTGTTCTTTCCTAAAACAGCACACCGCATGGTACATTATTTTGAAGAAGAAGCAGTAAAAAGTTATCAAAGTTACCTAGACATGATAGCACATGGTGAAATTGAAAATGTGCCAGCACCTCAATTAGCAATTGATTATTATGGTTTGAAACCTGATGCCAAACTGTTCGATATGGTCTACAGGGTACAACAAGACGAAAAGAAACACAGTGAGGTTAATTTACGTCTGTCAAACCGATAAATAATTGTATGAAGATAACACAAATACTTTCAGAGACTATTGAAGCATCGCAAGATCTCAATGCGTTAATGCAGGGTATCGAACACGACCTAGCAAACAGAGACAGAGAGATAGACGAAAACTTACGCAAGTGGTTCAAGGACAAATGGGTACGTTTTGGTCCTGATGGTAAAATCAGGGGTGATTGTGCCAGAGGATCAAGTTCAGAAGGCAAACCCAAATGTTTACCACAAAGCAAAGCTCACGCTCTTGGCAAAAAAGGTCGCAAGACTGCGGCAGGCAGAAAACGTCGAAAAGATCCTAACAAGAATCGCAAAGGCAAAGCCAAGAACGTTAAAACCAAATAGGAGTAATTTATGGATAAGTTAAAATTAATGTATTCAATGGGCAAAGGTTGGCTAATGGCTCGCCTAGGAGAAAGAACATCTTGGGACGGTGGCATACTTGTAGCAGTATGCGGTGGCTACCTTGTGCTTGGCGGACTTATTGATTTAGTAGCATGGGCAGGTTTACTGTACGGTGCATGGACAATATGGAAAGCAGAATCAAGCAAATAATTTGTTCGGTAATTTTCACTACACTCTTAATAGCAGGGTGTAGTGATTCTTCACAAGTCGGCAAAGACGGCTATAAATTTGAAAACAAAGAGTACGAAAAATTAGACTTAGAAATAAGTTTTGTACTTTTACAAGATCAAACAGAATTCAACGAGCAAGCCAAAATTTGGGCACCTGGTGTAGAAGGCTTACAAGCATTTAGTAGACTACAACCAAAAGTTAATCGTTGCATCATATACATCAAAGATCCAGATTGGAAGTATGAGCCAGAATGGATTGGTCACGAAGTGTCACACTGCGTATGGGGTCGTTGGCACGAAAAAATAAATGCAAAGCAGGCCTCTGAAGGCCATAGACCTGAAAACTTACCTTTACCTGATTCGTCATTATAAATATCCTGTATAAAGGAGAATCATGGCTACTAGAAGTAACAGTTATAAAAGCACTCATGTCGGTATCAAAAAAGGTACCTCTATTGGTAATAGTCCAAAACGTATGAAGACTATGAACAAAAGCAAAAAGAGATCTTTTAAGAAATATCGCGGACAAGGTAAGTAATGTGTCAGATCAAATTGAGTTCTATTCAGATTCAGTACACGTAAATGGTATTGATCCAAAATTTGGAGATGCTGGTAAAGATTTCCCAATTGACTACCCAGTAGATGCTCTCAATTTTTTTGCCATAGAGCAAAAGTACACTGACGATTGTTGTGTACTAACATCGAGTCCTAAAAGAAATTACCTATACAGTATAAAATGGTTTGCATTTAGAACTGGCGCTCAGATGCCTTCTAAGTTTTTCCATATACCCACTAATATTTTATCCGATGTCAAAGCCGGCAGATGTAAGATTGCAATCAACAATGCAACTGAAGGTGTTGATTATGACTTCACGGATACCAACTTACAACTTAAAAAGGTCAACATTAACGGCACTGACTTTTACACATTGTCAGAAGTGTTAGCAAACACATGTAAAGTATATGATTTACAAATGGAACACTTTATATATGTGACATCAAACCTGAGACTAAAGCCAAAGATACCTATTACAGTTGTTAAGTATGATTATCTTTTTTATAACCTGATTGATAAAAGTTATGACTATCCTATTCTACATGATCGAGAGCACAAAATTCTCTCATTGAATAAAAAGCAAAGACCACACAGAACAAAATTTATAAATTACTTAATACAAAGTGACCAACTAGACGGGAATTGTGTTTCGGCCCATTGGTTAGATATGAGAATAAACCCTACACACGAACTTGATCCTAGGTTTCATACTCGTGAACATCACAACGATGTAGGCAATCCAGAATTGTATTTGGACAGTTATGTAAACTTTGTTAGTGAAACGTGGTTTGAAACTAGCGACCAATATGTTCATCCTGAAGAAGAGTTGGTGTTAACAGAGAAGTTAGCCAAGCCACTGATGATGAAACTGCCGTTTGTGCTGATTGGAAGAAGTGGCATGTTAGAAGAATTACGTAACAGAGGTTTCAAAACATTCATGGAATGGTGGGACGAGAGTTATGATTTAGAAACTGACAGTGACATACGTGCTGATATAATCATAGACTTATTTGATGAGCTCAATAGTTTTTCAAAATCCGAATGGATAGAGCTCATAAAAGAAATGGAAGATATACTGAACTTTAATTATAACCATTTTATCTATCTTGCAAAAAAAGAGAACAACAATTTTGTAAAGCAGATTCTAACTATTTTTGATAAATAGTTTATATGAAACTATTAGATATCGGCGAAAGTATTACAACTGAATCAGTAGACTTAGATGCATTGCAATCTAGGTTATATGATCTTGAAGCGGCACAAAAACGTGCCAGAGAAATCACAAAAAATATAAAGTATGTTGATCAGCACATGAATATTATCAGCGAACTTGAAACACTTGCTGACGAAGTTGGCTTACAATTAGATGACTATAATGTACGTCAAGTCTACAAAGCCCAAAATAATGTAGAAAGTGCAATATACGAACTCGAAGAAGCATTTGAAGATGCAATCAGAGATGCACAAAATGCTGTTGACGATGCTGAATATGATATGGAAGAAGGCCGTATAGAAGATACATTTGGTACTAAAACCATAGACAAACATGATAAGCCTCAAAAGAAAAAGAAAAAAGAAGTTGACGAATCACTTAAAGCATTAGCAAGACATGTCAAAGAGGGTGTACCTCTAGTAGACAGTCTTTTTAGATATCAAAGCGAATCCTACTTTGATACATTTATAAAAGCCAAACAATTACGTGAAGCAGGTTCACTTCCTGAACTAGATTGGGAAAGTGAAGAAATGCTCGGTACCGACATAGGTGAAAGTGTTGCGTTGAAAGGTATTGGTAGAGTTTGGTTGGATGTTCCGTATCTAAATGAAAGTGATGACGAATATGATGATTGCGAAGAATGCGGTGGTGATGGTATTGACCTAGACACACTTTATTATGGTTCGGACTATGACAAGGCAGGCACTGAAACTGATTGTAGTGCATGTGGTGGAACTGGGCAACAACCTAAAGAAGAAAGTGTCAATGAAGGTCCAGAGGTATTTGGAGAGAAGAAAGAAGAAGCAATGAAAATGCTGAAAATTCTTCACAAGCAATATGTACGCACAGGTCAAATAAATGCATTTGAGTTACCAGTGTTACTTAGACAGCACATGCCAGAACTTAGTAAGCAAGAGGTTAGACAAATTACTGGTGAGTTCTTTGACAACTTCAAAGCATATGAAGAAAGCCAACAGTTTAATGAAATGTATGATAAAGATCTTATCAGCATGTTAGCAAGGTTTGAAGACGATTGTAACGAGTTTGGATATTATGGTGATACTGATGTTGTTACAATTAATAACCTAATACAACAAGATAAATTAGAGGATGCCGCAGAAGAAATGGCTGGCGCAATGTCAGACCAAGATGGTGGCAGTGATAGATTTGATTATGTATACGACTTAGCAAAAGACACACTAGAAGATTATATGTATGAAATGTCTGAAGCAAAAGGCGATATCAGAAAAGCGGCAATGGGTGTAGGCCTAGCAGGAATGTTAGGACTAGGCATAGGTGCAGTAGACAAGAAACTTGATCAACAAGCATACAGTGCCAGTGAACAATTACCAAAACTAGAACTATACTTAGACCATGCTAAACAGCAAGGTGATCAACGTATGGTAAAACAACTGCAAGATAGATTACGCAATCATAAATTTAGATTGGAGATGGGCAAAGGTGATGTTGTTGGTTCAAATGGTCAACCTATTGAAGTTGTTTATGATAAAGAAGGCAAAGCACAAGCACCTGTCAAAGAAGCAGAATATCAAGGTAAAAAAGTACAACTTAACAAACCAAAACGTGGTGGCAGTAAAAAATATTATGTTTACGTTAAAACACCTAAGGGCAATGTTAAGAAAATATCATTCGGTGACGTCACAGGACTTAAAACTAAAGCGAATAACAAGAAAGCCGCTAAGAGTTTTGCCGCAAGACACAACTGTGAAAAGAAAAATGATAAACAGAAAGCCGGTTACTGGGCATGTCGTTTACCGCGATATGGTTTAGTAAAAGGTGGTACGTGGTGGTAAAACCTTACACCCAATCTCAAATATCTAAAAATAAATTTGAACGTATATTTCGTGAGCATACAAAAGATGATGAACTTGTATGGCATAGAGATCGCAAAGACAGAACAGTTAAAATTATAGAAAGCACAGGCTGGAAGTTCCAAGAAGATAATAAATTACCTGTAGAGATTAAACCAGGTGATGTAATTAACATCAAAGCAAAAGAATATCATAGAGTAATCAAGGGAACAGGAAGCCTTGTTGTAGAGATTACTGAACATGAAACTAGTTAAAACAAATAGCAAATTAAATCCTAGACGTACTTGGGGTACAGCCATAGACATTGGCTTTATACCTCATGCCAAGCACTTAGCAAACTTTGATCAAAACGGTTACGACTTAACTCCATTAGAAAAAATGTATGCTGAAGTAAACAGTGGATACATTGGCAATACACGTTGGAGAGAAAGTATCAAACAACCTTGGTTTATAGATGAGGAACAAAGTGTAAAAGGTGTGCATCTCAATCATGCAGACTTATATGAACGTAAAGGTTATCACGGATATGCACTAGAACAATTAATGGCTCATGCTGAAGGCTTACCACTCATACACAAAATTACACAAATGCGTCCTAAGTGGGGTATAGACATCAGCATAGACTATGTAAAATATCCTGATGTGTTTGAAGTATTTCATTTTGAGTGGGATGATTTTGATCACGACATAGTTGCAGAAAAACAACAACACATAGAACAAATTGTGCTGAACACTGATTGGGAAGATGCCGCACAACAACTTATCAAACGCAAAGATGAATGGCATCACTTAGACTTCTTTGCACAAAGCAAATGGAAGTCAGACTTCTTTGGTGTTGAACCAGAGCAATTCAAAATGGTTGCTTGGTATTAACACTACCTTATAAATAGTTGCATGTTTGTAGAACTAATTAACAGCGACATAGATGCTGTCGCTCTGCATAATGATCTATCTAAATTACTTGCAGATCACGATTTGTATTATCAAAATCAAATATCTATAACTAGTGTTATGGGCGATGATGACTGGACTTGCAGTATTGGTCGTAATAACTTAAAGTTCAAAGAAAGATACTACAGCACTATAAACAAATCATTAGAAAATACCTATATGCATAGCATCATAGAAAGATATCCACAGTATTATAGATGGAGAGTACTTAAACTTTTACCTAAGACCACATACAGTGTGCATGATGATTTTAATGGTGTTGATGATAACTTAAGATTACATGTTCCTATAACTACAAACCAAGATAGTTTTTTATGTTTCTTTGCAGGTATGCCAAGTAGTGGTAGCGAAGTAAAAGTTGCATATGAACATTTAGAATTAGGTAAAAGTTATGAAGTAAACACAACAGGATTACACACCGCTGTAAACTACGGCACAACAGATAGATATCACTTAGTAGGAATACGTTATGAAAATAGGGATCACAGGACACACTAAAGGCATTGGTAAAGCATTACATGACACACTGATCTATAAAGGTCACACTGTTTATGGCTTTAGTAGACAAAACAGTTACGATATCAGTGACCAAGAAGACCGTAATGCAATTATACATAAAGTTAAAGAATGTGATGTTTTTATAAACAATGCCTGGTTAGATTTTTACCAAGTAGATTTATTCAATGACATATTCGAACAGTGGAAAACTGATAAGACAAAAACAATCATAAACATAAACAGCAGAAGCAAATACGGCATTAGCGGTAATCCAAGTTATTCTGCTACTAAAAAAGAACTTGCAAAAGTTGCATACAAAGGAATGTTTGACATGGATAAAAAATGTCGAATCATAAATGTAAATCCTGGGTATGTTAAAACTGAAATGACCAAAAACAAACACGACACTATACCTATGTTATCTGCTACAGAAGTAACAGACATGATATTATGGACTCTTAATCAACCTCAGCATATAGAGATTGGAGAAATAAGCATGTGGCTAACTTCTTTAGATCATGATAAATAGTGTATATGAAACAAGTAGTTGTATATCCAGGCAGATTCCAACCTATGTTACCGCACCATGCGGCAGTATTCACTGGGTTACAAAGCTCATTTCCTAACGCAGAAATCTATATAGCAACATCAGACAAAGTAGACTATCCCAAATCACCATTTAATTTTGCTGAAAAGAAAGCAATCATGTCTGAAATTCACAGCATACCAGCAGACAAAATACTAAATGTAAAACGTCCTTACAATGGTGACGACTACGCACAATATTTTGATGCTGATTCAACACAACTTATACTGATAGTTGGCGAAAAAGACATGCAAGCCGATGCTCGTTTTAATTTTAATAACGTAGATCCTGAATCAGGCCTCGATATGAAACTTAATGGAAGTGGGCCAAAATGGATGCAAATGATAAATAGTATTAAGGACGGTGAGCCACTACCACTTAGTCGTAGAGGTTACTTAGCAACTGCTCCTACAGTAGAGCGTGATGGTGAAGTTGCTAGTGCAAGTGCATTCAGAAATGCATTTACAAATGCAGTAGATGGGGATCACCGTAAGGAAGTTATGAGAAATTACCTTGGCAATTTTGATCAAGGAATATTTAACTTACTACAAGATAAAATATTGGATAATAAAATGAGTGAAGACATTAATCGAATTAAACATTTAGCAGGATTAGACGAAGCACCAGTAAATTTTGATGACTATCAAACTGTTAGTCCTAAAGATGCTAAGGCGGCGGCTGAACGCCCTGATAAGGCAAAAGCAAGTGATCCTACTAAAGCAGAATTTTTTCCAGCAGATCCACAAATGTTTCACAGTACAATTAAGAAGAGTATTGCTAACAGAGTAGGACCTGAAGAAGATCCAAATGATCCTCAAGTAAAGAAAGATCATTTTATGATGGAACTACTTAAATCACCTGCATTATTGCTAGGTGAAATCAATGCACGTCTTAAAAATGACGATAACGGTTTAGCAGTTAGTGACAGACTAAGTGCAATTATTTCAAGTTTAGACGAAGTAGGTTCTGTTATGAATCTACCAGAAGACGACAAAAAGTTTATTATTCAACTAGTTTCAAATGCTCTTAAAAACATGGATTTGGTAAAAGATCCTAAAGCAGATCAAGAAAGAGCTGATTACGAAAAAGAATATGAGAGTGTTGACTTATCAGATGTACGCGAAGACTATGGTATAGAAGAAGCAGAAATCAGTGAAAGAGCTTGGGACTGGAAAAATTATGACAAAGAAGCAGGATACGATGCTAACTTTAGTTTATGGTCACAAGAAGCACAATCCGAAAGAAGTGCATATGGTGATAAGCCATTTAGTAATGCAGAAGAAATGCATACAATATTTGCAGACATGATGAAACGTAATGGTATTAATGTCATGCAACAAAAACAGATAAGTCAAAAATTAAAGGCTCAACAACGTCAAGCAGAAATAGACAAGTATAGAGACATGAAGTTAAAAGATTTTGATGGAAAAAGATCTGCAATGAGTGAGTTGAAAAAACTTGCTGGTATTGGAATTAACGAGTTAGCAAACGAAGAACCAGACATGAGTGAAATCAAATGTCCTAACTGCGATAAAGATCACCCAGTAAGTGCAAATGCATGTCCACATTGTGGTACACCAAATCATGTTGCAGAAGGTGCAATTAAAGATCAAGCACAAGAAGACTTTGATATACTAGCAGGCATGAAAGGGGATGGTGCTAGTGAGGAAGAAATAGAATCAAGAGCATCAGAATTAATGTTTGGTATGGACGTTTTACATGCTGTATTAAATGACTGGGAAAGTCCTTTTGCAGATCCAGATGCAGAAGAAGAACCAGACATGGAAGAAGCGGCAAAGCCAGACTACATTGACATTGACGGCGATGGCGACAAAGAAGAGCCAATGAAAAAAGCCGTAAAAGATAAGAAAAAGAAAGAAGAAAGTTTTGATGTTGATGCAGAACAAAGCCGAGAAGAAGAAGCATACAACGAGTTAATGGATGCTTATGCACAAGGTGGCGAAGAAGCATACGCAAAAGCATGTGGTTTATCCATGGAAGAACTAGATCAGGAAATGAGTGAGATTGGCAGAGACTTAAACTTACACATGGATGACGACAGAGATGAAATACTTCAAAGACATGCTGAAGATACTGTAGACAATGCAGATTGGAAAGACCATGGTGAACATGATCATGACATGGGCGAAGCAATTGATGGTACAGTAGACAAAGCCATTGAAGAAGCAATGTATGAACTTAGAAAATTAGCAGGTATTTAATATGAATGAGATAGATAGACTACAACATTTAGCAGGTATTGTAACAGAAAAAGATGCCGGTGACAGTAACAATGTCAAGATGGCAGTTGGTCATGTTGATAACGAAAGAGACATGATTCGTAGAGAACTATTTCAAATGGGTAGTTACTGTGTTGAACTATTCAAAATGCTAGATGAATTACCTGATGCAGATTTCCCACATTGGTGGCAAGCAAAAATTGTCAAAGCAGGCACGTATTTAAGTGGTGCAAAACACTATTTAGAAAATTCATTATCAGTACCGCCCGGTGATGATATGACACAAGATGGTACTGGTCCTGGTGATATTGAAGTATCAGATCCAGACTATAATGACGACCCTAGTGGCGTCAGTTAAATTTATACTCAACTGCTGACAGTATCAAATCTAAAATACAATATTGACCTAGTAAACTAGGGTGTCCACCGTCAGGAAACAGATAAGGTTTTATATACGGATCATCTATTGAATCTTTGTAAAACTTTTGTTGTTCATTCATTTCATCTAATACTTTGTAATCCCAATCAGTGTTTACTTTAATATCAGTAGACAACTTCCAATACCCAAAATCTAGAAGATCATGTTGAGAAAAATATCCATGATTTACATGTTGCTTTATCAATGTGGCAATAACATCATCTGCGCCTAATACAACTGGTGCATTTTTATTTAATCGTTTCCACTTGTTAAATGTGCTTTTATCAAACTTACTGTGTCCACCTAACAAAATTACTTGTTGTTTATTTTCTATTGCCCAGTCTGCTATGTTAATTAAACTGGTAGTGTTTATTTGCTCAATGTAATTATCAAGTTCTTTTTTATTGTGTACTGGTGCATCTGTGGCTAGGCCTCTAATTATATTAGAATAAAAAATTACAGAATAGCCTTCTTCAATTGTGCTATCCCATAGATGAGGACTGTTATTCCAATTTAGTCTCTCTACTATTCCGCCATTTAATTTTGTTGCTAGTATAGAACCTACTGTTATATTCCAATCTTGTGCTGGAAAGCAGAAACATTTAGTTGTGTGTCCTAAATGTTTTAGATAGATATCATATAAACTATGACCTTGTGTCCAAGAATGCTCATGACCTAAATAATCTGTTACAGCAATTTTATTTAGATCTATTAATTGATTGCTACGGATGTATGGTGGCTCTGAGGCACCTTTTCCCTTAGGGCCTAAATTCCAAGTCCAATACCAACTGTCACCAAAGAAATTAAAATTAGCCATTTGTATTATTAACTAACTCGTCTGCATATTCAGGCCAAAACTTTCCTGCACGTGGTCCTCCATTACCTGTACCATCGCTTTCGCCTGGTACCTTGATCCAAAGAAACGCATCACACAATTCTTCACCTGTGTCTGTTGTTGGAGGTATACCTAATGCTCTACCTGGAGGATTACACCATTCGTTGCCATAAGGACCATTACCATTACGGCTAGTGTCTATTACAAAGTGTTTTAACTTAGCATGTTCGCTTACACGTTTAGACCACGACATACTTTCCTTGGTACTTCTAAAGTTGCTTACGTTAACACTAAAGCCTCTACAACCGTCTACATAAACAGCATTAAGCATCTTACCTGCTTGTTCTGGGTCTAACCAATTACTGTGTCCTATATCCACATACACTTTTGCGGCACAATTTTTTGTGATGATTTTTAATCCTTGTCGCATAAGACCATGTCTCCATTGCATAGCCTCCTCGTCCATTAAAGTAGAATGGGGTAATGCATCTGGTTCATAGATTAAAATGACTTCTCTGTCGCCTATTTGTTTTGATATCTCATCACAAAAATTTAGATAATCTTCTGTGTATTTTGCACCACCTTTACTGTGATGTCCCATGTCTCTGTCTGGAATATTGTAAATTACCATAATAGGCAAGTATGGGTCTGTGCGTTTGAAAAAACGTTTAAGTCTCTTATCTAAATTGCAAGTACCTCTACCATTGCGTTCACCAAACCAAAATGATACTGGATGTTCAAATATTTTACTTACTGATGGATAAACTAATTTATGATCTTTGACTCTATCGAAATCATTGATATAGAATGGGTAGTCCATATATCCTAGGCCATTTGCTGTCTGATAAGTTTTTTAATGTTTTTATCTCGTTTTTTAATAGCACGTTGTAACTTCATGTCACTGGCATACTCTAGAAATACTTTGCCTTCAAGGTGATCGTATTCATGTAAAAAACATCTAGTATCTATTCCTGTTAGCTCTTCTTCAACAAATTCTTTATCTGCATTTTGATACTTGACTTTGATTGCCGCAGGTCTTGTTAGAATTACAAACAGTAAAGGGAAAGTTAAACAACCTTCCTCTATGCTAATAGACTCATCAGATACACTAATTATCTCAGGATTATATACACCTATCTCACCATGTACAGTGTGGTGCATTACAAACATTCTGTAATTATGGCCTACTTGATTTGAACTTAGGCCAACACCAAACCTTTCTCCCATTAGAGTAAGCATGTCTTGTTCATAAGACTTGACATCATCTAATTCAAAAGGGTCGGTTGTACAGCGAGTTATAATTGCTGGATGATTAGGTTCTACTAATTTTAACATACAAGTATTTATGCAGTATGTTTACAGTTTCCACGAAATGTGAATCCAGGACATGAACATTTGCCATCTTCAATGTAGTAAACTTTACCATTGCTACCTTGTACAGTAACCACACCATTGGCTACCTCTTCAGGTCGTTCACCAATCTTTTTGAACTTACGTCTTGCTTTAGAGAACTGCTTGATTGGATTCTTGAATACTGTGTCGTTGTGCTGAACAAGTTGTCCAGCACCATTGACATGATACACGCCATTAGCGACTTTGTATTTGCCCCACTCAGTTACTTCTTGTAGTATCTCAATCATCAGCAGTCTCTATAACAATTTTTGCACGTTCTACTAATACAGGATCAGCATCAACCAGCAGATCAAGTATCCTCAATTTTTCTTTCTTGTACACTTTCCAAAAGTTTGGATCATTTTTGTAAATGTCCAACGAATTATCAATAAGGTCTGCAATCTTGATTGTCTGTGCATCAGCAGGACCTTTAGAGTAGTGTACAGCATCTATTTCTTTTCTAGTGGCTCGATTGCCATCTTCTGGCTTACTGATGTCTGTTAACCAGTAAACAAGATTAGCAACTGTATCACCAAACTCTCTTTCAATCTCATCAATAGTTACGTCGGTGTCTTCAACTACATCATGTAAGTATGCCGCCGCAATCATTTCTGGTGTGTGCTTAACCGTTGCAACAATTTTGGAAACAGCCACAGGATGGATAATGTAAGAAGCACCCGAGTACTTCCTTTGTTGTCCATCGTGGGCCTTGGTAGCAAAATCCAAGGCTCTCTGTGGCATATCCCAATTATGCATTATTGCATCGTGCATTAATCTAACCTTGAGTTTGCGTATACTTTGGCTTCAGGGAAGTACTTTCGAATCACATCAACGTATGCTCGAGCACCTTCTTCCTTCTCAACAATACACTGACCACCAGTGTTTGCAGGATCCCACAATTTGTAGCCTCCGTCGTAGGCCTTAGAAAAGCCACCGTTCTTCACAAAGCTCTTACCGAACTTAGTGTTGCCTTTCTCGTAGGAAGTAACCCATGCAAAGCCACAACCAAAGAATCCATTAGGATGTTGTGATCTGTGTTTGGCTACTGCGTTCTTGGCCGCTTCGATTGCTTCGTTATGAATTTCTACTGTCAACATTATACTGCCTCCTGGATTTTTGCAAGACGCTCGTCTCTGTAAGCAAGAGCTCCTTCGCCTAAGTAGATGTTACCATCTGTGTGTCTGAACAAAGTGTCCAGTGATGCTGATTGGTCTTTGTTCTTTTGTATTAGTGAGAACTCGGCCTGTTCAAAAGTGATAGCACCAATTTGTACAAAATCCAAAAGCATGTCTGCAAAAGGAACCTCACCGTTTGATTTCCAAACTGTAAGTCCATCGACTTGAGCAGTATCTTGAAACTTCTCCTCAATACTTTTTGAGAAGTCATTACGCTTCTGGTCTGTGAAAAGAACATCACCTGTAAAGGTTCTGTTTTCTGGATTGCTACTAGCAAGACCAAAACGTTCTTTGTTTACTGTCTCACCTGCAATCTTTACGGTATTTTCTAAAATCATTTACAACTCCTATTTCCTAACTATGTATATAGTATAGCAAATTTTGAGGATTTGTCAACCGTTTTGAGGGTGTGTAACCTATTGATTTTGCTGATATTCTGCAGAATCTTCGGGTCTAATAAACTCAATATCGCCGTTTGAATGGCGTTTGAATAGCAAGAATTTGGATAACATTAGTGTTTCAATGGTAGCATCAGCACCTTTTCTGACTCCAGATTTGAAGCCAACCCATAAGCCAAATGCTGTGCCCACAACGTAGGCCACAGCAAAAAGTACATATAATTCCATTAAGCAATTACTCCATTTGCTAAGTCGTATTGTATAGCAAGGCTGTCATACAATTTGTAATATTCAGCATCACTATTTGGTCTGTGATCACTGCCATAAAGGTCAGCATCTACAAAGTTCCAGTTGATTGAACCATCTTCTTCAACATTCTCAGGTGAACTAACAGCATTGTTAAATGCTCTTGCAAAGTCTGGATTGTACTCAGCAGTTCTGTAGTTCATGCTTTTTGCAAAGAAACCTAATTTCTCAAGTTGCAATACCAATGCATTCATGCCTGGAAATTTACCAGTGTCTTCATACTCACCTAAAGTGATTTGCATTGGATCATCAATGACATAATATTCACTGTCAGATGGAACAAAATCTAGTTCAGCAACAAACTCTTCGACAAGTTCTTTGCCTTTTTCAAATGCTTCTGCATCTCTGGTTCTGTATTGGAAGTCATGGATTTCATGACCTTTCATTAAGCCTGTTGGCTCTTTTTGCATTCCTAAAATTCTAATACTCAACATAAAAACTCCTACCTTTTTATTTAATTACTATACTAGTATAGCAAATTTTTGAGATTTGTCAACCAGAAAAAAAGGGCGTTTCCGCCCTTGTTTGTAAGGCAAACTTACTTATTGGCAAACATATAATCCGTCACTGTTTGGACTACAAGTAATTGGATCTGCCAATTCTTGACCAAGCAAATCAATAGTGTTTTGCATGTCTGCAATGATTGCAGTATAGTTAGTACCCTGTGAATCAAGCAAATTCATGCCTGTTGTACCAACTGTGCCTACAGCATCGATACCTGCTGTACCAAGTGTAGTAAGGTTTGTCATACCTGCTGTACCTAGGTTTTCCATTCCATTCATACCAGCAAGGCTTACTGCACTGATTGTGGTCATACCATATTGACTAACTTCATTTAGATTAGTCATGCCTGCAATACCAACATTCTCAATACCAGTCATACCAGCAAGACCAAGTGTAGCCATGCCTTCCATACCAGTAGTAGCAATGCTGTCGGCAGTTGCAAAGCCTAAGCCAGCCACTGTGGTAGTTGCATTAAACCCTGTTGTTGCAATGTTTGCATTGGCATCGAAGCCAGCACCTGCAATACTGTCAGCAGTGTTTAATCCTGCAACACCTAATTCAACAGTTTGCCCACCAGCAACATTTAGTGCATCAAATCCAGCAATACCTAAATTAGCAAGTTGTTGTCCACTTGCCGCGGCACCCTGTGACCAGGATTCACCCAGACTGGAAACCATGTTTTGCTGTCCTAACTGAATTGATTCGTTAGATGCAAAACTTGCAAGTTGAATATCACGTGCATTATTGCTTGAATTTTTAGCCACATCTGATTGAATCCATAAGCCGCCAAGTGTTGCAACTGGTGTTGCAAGTACTTTAGCCCAACTTAGTGCTTGGTCTTCAATATATTGTGGGGCGATTGTAGCATCCTTGCTCATTGCAATAGCCATCGTGGCCACTGCTTTTGATGCCGCGTCACCAGAGTTTGCAATAGTGGCTAACGCCCTATAACGTGCTTCGGATTGTGCGGCTTGTGCTTGTGCTGACTGTTGCACTGCGAGATAGTAGTCTGACCTAGCACCAGAATTGGCACAGGCAGATACTAATACAGTGGCAGTTAACACAAACAATAGTCTAACTACGTTCATGATTGTATCCTCTTTGTTTATATAAACTACTCGTCAAAGTATTCCTCAACGAAACACTTTGAAAGTAACTCAAACAATGCATGATACCACTGTACATTGAAACAACATTATATAACATGCCAAGTAATTGTCAACCTATATATGCTGTGTAAAGGTATTTATTGTAGTAAATAACATTATGCAAGATAATTTGAACAGAAATATAACTGCTATGTACGGGTCAGTAATAGACACAGTACACATTAAAAAGCCTGTGCTATATCATTGTTTAATAAGACAAAAGGATTATGATGCACTAGACTTTAATCCACATGACGGCACAACGTATGTGCCAAAATTTGATTTCAGTGGTATATGGAGTAAGCAGGAAATTAGACAAATAGTGTTTTCTAAGGGTGCTGTAATTGTTGATTTTTCCGGAGAAAATTATCATGATAATCTTGATGTATGTAAAGGTGTCGTTGATGCGTTAGGTGAACTAGGAATACCTGGTAATCAAGTAATATATCTCAGTGGTAAACACAATGAAGCATCTATAAGAAAAACATCTGCGTATGTTTTACACTTGCCTGTGTTTGATTATTACATGAGAAAAAGATACAACGACAGTGTAGATCGGGTAAAATTTTTGCAGGATAATACACAAGAAAAATTATTTGTATGCCCGATGCGTAGACTGCACAGTCTTAAAACATTTCGCACTAGAATGTTACTTGATATGTATGATGCTGATTGTATACAACATGGCATGATATCACATATGAGTATGCCTGAAAATTACAGACGTTTTTTTACAGATGAAGAATGTAAAAAACTAGACAGTATTCTACCTTTGTGGATCGATTATAATATGGATGACACACACGGAAGTGAAATATCACACGATCCTTATAAGGGTAAAGGTTACTTATCACCATATTCAGACATGATGGTAAACACATATTTTCATGCTACTGTGGAAACCTGGATAGATCAATTCTTCATAACAGAAAAAACATTTAGGCCAATGTATCACAAGATGCCTGTGCTTATATTAGGTGGCGTAGGATCAAACACAAAAATACAAGAGTATGGATATAAGACATACGAAGACTGGTTTGATTTGAGTTGGGACAACGAGCCTGATGATAACAAAAGAATTAAATGCTATGTTAAAGAAATACAACGTGTATGCAACTTGCTAAAAAATATGTCTGTGCAAGAACGCATAGATTGGAGTACAAAAAATTTAGAAGTGTTAGAACACAATTACAATAACATGAAACAATCTAATTTTTTAGAGAACCAATTTGCCAAATTAGCAGACTATGTGAACCAACTATGAACAAATGGCAGATAGGTAAAGACGCTTCAAATGAATCTTTGAGAACTTTTGACATTGCATTAAATGGTTTGTCGTTTGAGCAATTCTTATACCCTATTATAGGCGAAGGTGAATATGACTTGCAAACAATCGCAAAGTCTAGTATCTTGCCTTTAGATCAAGGTGATATATCACAGCCAACCTATTATAAAGACCTATTTGTAAAACCCAAAAAAGGTTATACAAGATTACCAACATTGCAATTATTCCTAGGCGTATGGAATCACAAGTATACAAATTATTTTTCAGCAATATCACCTGCTGTATTACAAATGTTAAAAAACAAAGGAGTAGTGATTGTGTTCAACAACTTCAGTGAAGCATGGCCGCATGACATGTATAACATTCCTATTGCTATAGAAAATGAAGCAATTAAATATGGCTTTCCATTAGAAAACATTGTTTACATTTCAGGTAATATGTACGACCGTGAACGTTATATAAAGGAAAGTATATATAAAACACTAAATGTAGTCAGCATTTCTTACTGGCATGTGATGACACATTTTAATAATCACAACTTTGATCATTATAAAAAACCTGCTACATACAATAAAATATATGCTTGTTTGATGAGGAAAAACAGAATACACAGAAAAAAATTGCTAGACATGCTCGAAGAGAATAACTTATCTCAACATGGCTTGATTTCCTTTCCAGATGTTCATCAAATTGATCAGCCATTACACAGTGTACAGTTTCTCAATACACTAGAACACATACATCAAGATTGTATGTTTAGTATTACAGCAGAAACACATCATAACAGCACAGTTTACACAGAAAAAGTTATCAAACCAATGTTATGCAGAATGCCACAACTGATAATCGGCAATGTGAATGCAAACAGAGATCTCAAATTAGCAGGTTATAAAACGTATGAGGACTGGTTTGATTTAAGTTGGGATAGCGAAAACGACTTAGAAAAGAGGCTTCATTGTGCTGTTGAAGAAATTAAAAGTGCTGTAAGACGGTTATACGCACTCACAGACACCGAAAAGCATGCCTGGGTGAACAAAAATACAGAAGTTTTAGAACATAATTATCAACAAACAGTTAATAATAATGCTTGTAAAAAAGAACTAATTAGGCTTTTGAATGTCTTGAATACTGATCCAGTAAAGCCTGACCAGTAAGTCTTTCACCAAAAACATGTATAAGTTTTCCGGCCTTATACCTTTCTATGACCCCATTGTTATAGGCACGGTCTGTAACACATTGGTCACCTTCTGTGTCTTGTGGTCTATCATCATACCACATACTACTCAATGAATGTACATGAAGGTCTTTAAGACCTTTTGCCCACTCTTCTGCTTCAAGTAATAATCTTTGCCTTTCCACTGCTTTATTATGTTCAGTCATCTTTCTAATACTCCAAAGTGTGCAAATGTTTGCTGAACACATACTGCTTGATAGTATGCATCGGCGTCTGCACTGTGTAAATCTTGTTGTATGGCTTTACGTGGGTCAACTGGCATCATATTAAAGATTGTTCTACAATCTTGTACTTGCCAAAATGCCCAACGTCTATGATGATCAAATTGTTTGAACAAGTCCTCAAGAATTACCATATCAAATTGTGGACCTTGACACCAAATTTTGTCAACGTCCCATAACCATTTATTTAAGTCCTTAAAAAATTCATCTAGTGGTAGTCTACCTTCTTCGCTGAATGCTTCGTCTTGGATATGCTGTGGTAACTTTGCCCACCATTCTAATGTGCTTTCTAACACACTACGTCCAGATTCCATTTGTTCATCAGCACTTGGGCGCCACAATGTTTTAGTATGCGGTTCTTGTGAAGTGTAAGGATTAAACTTAACAGCACCAACAGATAAGACAACACAATCAGGTTCTGTGCCTAGTGTTTCTATGTCTATCATAGCATGTGTAGCCATACGATTACTCCATTAAAAGTAATATTATACTATGTTATGAGAGAATTGTCAAGAATTGTGCCGCAAAATATTTATGGCCTTTTGCAGATATATGTCCATCATGTGTTTCTCCAAACCGCATTGCCGCACCTGTCATTGTAAAAGGCATAGATATATTATTCCAATGTGGGTTGCTTATGTGTGTGTAATTCCAAATTTGGTTAGAAAATTTTACTTCTGACAACATTTCATATTCTGGTACCAATGGTACCGCTGTGTGGATAATTTTATTTACACCTATATTTTTCAAGTATGTATCCACATGATTCATATACAAAAGTGTGTTTATAAAACCATCAGTAGAATTATGAAGATTACTGTAATAACTAATTACTGGTTCTTCCTCCAGCCATGGGCCAATGGTATAGATATCACTTTGGTATATGTCAACAGAAGAATCATCTGATGTTCTTGTTTCAGGATAACAATCAGGTGTATATGCATCAGTGAGTATGCTTACTCTATCTGGGAACGACCAACAAAGTATTACTGTGTCATCTTTTTTGTGCTCTGAGTTTAAGACAACATGCCAAATATGTTTGTTACCAATTCCACAACATGCTCTGTTAGAGCAATCAAAATTTAATGACTTTGCTAATATATACGGCCACGAATTTTTGTCTGGTATTTCTGGACTTAGGTCATCTAGATCTAGACCTTGTCCTACAGTGAAACTATCGCCGTAAGCAACAATCCTAGACATTTTACAAGACTAATTTTTCTTCGTCAGCAATCTTGTTTTTATTAGCATTTACTGAACTGAGCTGACCAGCACCTTTAACACCTTCAGCCCAAACCATTTTTTCAAATGGATCTTGTTCGCCTGTTTTGACTCTTTCCCAAAATTCAGACTTTTGTCCTATTCTTTCTAAGAACCAAGAAATCTTGTATGCACTACGCACTCTGGCATTTTGCATATCAGGATGACCAAAGTCTCTGGGATCGTCTGGATTACCTTCCATGTACTTTCTATTTTGGAAAGTTTCGTCATCATTGTTGCCTGTGATATCAGCTCTATCGTGAATAAACTCTACATCAATTCTTTCAAAGATATCCAGCATGTATGCAATGTGACTAAGCCAAGCATCGTTCTGTGCATTTTGGCTGAGATGATCCATTAAGCGGAACCAATCTTTAGGCACAATAGGTAGAATAGCATATGGGTGTCCACCATGATTATCTCTAGGTGCTAGTAATTTGAATTGACCATTATACTTGGTAATTTCATCGTCCCAATTATCACTAACCATTAATGCATCATCATTCCAAAAGAATAACCATTCTCCAGTAGAACTTCCTGCTAGTGTGTTCACATAGGTGTGCAGATTTTCATATCCAAGAGGTTTGAAAATATTTGCTCTACATTCAATTTCATGTTCACGCAAATAAGGAGCAATTTCATCTTCAATGTATTTTTTTACATCGTTATCGTCTTCATCTAATCCTAAGATGATCTCTATTCGTTTAGTTACTCTTGCCTTTGATACTAAAGTTTCTAAACTTGTTTTTAATACTTCTGTTCTCCCTCTTGTGGGTAACAGTACCGTGATTATTGTTTCATCACTCATTGAGGATTACCTGTAAATAGTTTTCTGATATTGCCACGGAATGTGTAATGTCCTACATGGCTAAGTGCTGTACGTGGATCTAAATAAACTTTACCACCCATTTGTTGCCACAGTCTACAGAATGTGTAGTCCTCTGACAAATAACGTCTTGTATCAGGATCAATCATTGTGTCAAACAATGCATACATAAATGGTTCAAACTTTTGATCTACGTTGATGTCATTGTTGTATTTCATCTCTGGGTGAGCATCAAACATTTGTTGTATAGTATCTTTACGGATACACATAAATCCTGTACCAGCATCTTTGAGTTCTATCAAGTTGTCTGTGATTTGAACCTGTGTTGTTTTTTCGCCTTTATCATTTTTCATAAAGTCAAAATTTACAACATAGTTTGAACTATGTCCCTCAATAGTATTTTCATTCTCTTCTGGATTGGCTCTAGCCGCACCAATAATACTTTGCCAGTTAATTGCTTTTTTAGGATAAGCACCAACCACAACAGGTTTATCATATGCTACCATGCGTAACATATCTTCAGGATTGAATTCAATGTCAGCATCAACAAAAAATAAATGTGTTGCTTCTTTGTTTTCCATAAAGAAACTTGTTAGTGTGTTTCTTCCTCTGGTAACTAAACTTTCATTTGCAAGTGTACTAACAGTATAAGGAATATCATACTTGCCAAAAAGAATAGCAAGTCTCATCATACTTCTAAAGTAAGGTTCACCAATTTGTCCACCATAACAAGGTGTAGCAATAAAGATATGTTTTTGTCTTAATAATCCTACTGGTATTTCGATCTTTTGATCAAGTAATTTATGCATTACAGATTCGTCATTCTTTGGGTTCTGTTTTGCAGGTGGTTTTTGTTTTGCTTTTTTCTTAGCCGGCATGTGTATGTCCTGTAATTTATATCTATACTTAGTTAGTAATTACTATTGTTTAGTAGTAATCTGGCGGAGAGTGAGGGATTCGAACCCTCGATACAGTTACCCGTATAACACCTTAGCAGGGTGCCGCTTTCGACCACTCAGCCAACTCTCCGAAATTGGAGCGGATACCGAGAATCGAACTCGGATCTAAACGTTGGCAACGTCTTGTAATAGCCGTTATACTATATCCGCAACATAATTATTTAACGAACGTGACCAAATTATTCTCATAAGTTTGGTTAGTATCTATTGTAGCATTAGATATGTGAATGTCAAGAGTTAATCTCAAGGTATTATTATCAGGTACACGGACCTTGTGCTTGATATGACCACTGTGAATTATCAGTCTATTGTACATATTGTGAAAGTATTGGTCTTCTAAAAACAAGCCAGAGTTTTTATCTTTGTCTAATGGATTTAGAAACAATGTAGATGACACATAAAATGTATCATCATTAACACCAATAAAATCTTGGTGCTCAGAAACTTTACTGCCATGAGAAAAAATTGGCATGTCTGATTTTACTTTCTGAGATAATGTTGCACGTGGTTCATATTCTGTGAGATAATCTGTAAACCAATGTTGCAATAAAAAAGTTTGTTGTAGAGTACCTTGTTTTACGGGCATGCCAAAATGAATATGTTTAGATTCTCCATATTCTTTGTAGTAATTAGTAAAATTTGCTTTGGTTTTAATCCACGTTTGTATGGATTCTAAATGTTGGGCAGGAATAGCATTGTCTATAATATGTACAGGACTATTTTTAATTTTTGTTTTAATCATAATCCTACCTGGTGGAGCCGACAGGGGTCGAACCTGCGACCTTCTGGATGCAAACCAGACGCTCTCCCAACTGAGCTACGGCCCCGAATTTGGAGCTCGTAATCGGAATCGAACCAATGACCTACTGATTACAAATCAGTTGCTCTACCTGCTGAGCTATACGAGCATAACAGTTTTTATTTATAGTTCAGTGATTACCTTTCGTTTGGCTTTTTGGATACAAATTCATTTAGACGTTCGGCTTCTTTGAGTACGTCTTCAGTGGTAGGCATGTCCTCAGGATTTTTTGCTCTAGCCTGTAGGATTTCTCTTGCCTCGCGAACTAGATCAAGTCTAATCTCATATGGTGTTTTATTGGACATTTATTAATTTCCTTTACAAATTATTATAAACATATTTATCAGTATCTAAATAATTAGTTAACACGAGCTTTAAGTTGATAAATAGAACATCAACAAGGAGAGAAATGCCTATAAAATTTAAGCCCTCACAAAAAACATTCGTAAAAGGACGAGGAACTAGAATTGAGCATTTCTACATCAAGAACACATCGACTAAAGAACTTATTGAGTACATCAATAAAGGTCAAAAACCAAAAGTAAAACAAAAGTGTCGTAATGAACTCGATCGTAGAGGTGTAAATTTAGTTTGGGTTCCAGTAACGTCTGACTAGTTTGTATTCTAAACCGTACGCCTCAACTTCACGTTGATCTCTGCCTTTGTGGCTTTTCCTAGATTCAAAAGTACACCCTTCTATAAGTTGTTTTGCATGAACTAATTCATGTGCAAAGGTCACAACAACTTCATCAAAGTCATACCTTTCGTATTCATAACCTATGTTGGTGCCTCTTGCTAATTCTATAATAATAGATTCGTTGTCTCCTAAACAATAACCCATAGCACCATCCAGATGTTTTTCAGATCTTATTTCTATATCAACGTCGTGATCGATGTCTTTACACAGATGATTGAGAACATCTTGACCAAACTGTTCTAGTTGACGCTTCTGCCGGAGTTGTCCTGTAAAGAAAAAGTGAATCATATGTCTGTACCAATCCTATTAGAATTTTGTATATCCTTATCTTTGACATAGTCATTAAAAATTTCAAGCAAAGGTTCAAAGTTGTGAAACTTTGGAGCAAGTTGATACTGTCTTTTATTATACCAATCAGTTAGTTCATTGTACTTAACCAATGGTTTTCTGTACAGGGTATTAAAATAATCTAAATTGCCAGATTGTTTCATATAGTGTATACGAAGTAATTCAAAACCTGTTTCTTTTCTAAATGGTACTTTGTATTCTGCCCAATCAAATGCTTTGTAATATTTTATTTTGTAATCATACTGATCATATCTAAACATTTTATCATTGAGCATGTAAGGCATTTCATGATATTGTTTGATTACACGCATATTATTATAGTATGCAAGATATAAAATTTCACTACTCATATAGAAAGGGTCAACAATCAAATCTATATTATTTTTATTTGCAAAATTTAACCATGGCACATATCTTCTTTTATAAAGATCTTTATCCTGCTCGATCCTCATATCAGTAGATACTGGATTTGGTTTATAACCTGGAGGATAACATTTGCCATCAAAGTAACCTATGTGTTGAGCCTCGCCACCTATTACAAATGTACTGTCATCTAAATTGTCTAATATGCATTTAGCCTGTGTTGCAATTTGAGGACTGTTAAAATAATATTCCTTAGCAAAATCTAACACATGATTGTCTTCTATGAAATCACGCAAATCAAAATCAACGTATGTGTGGTCAGCACCCATATGGTCTGCAAATATTTTACTAGATACTACATCGCCTGGGTTGACCACACTGTCGTCCCACATAAATCTAAAGGTTATACATTTTACATTATTACAGTACCTATTAAACACATTAAAAGCAAACTGGCTGTCTATGCCGCCACTTAGTAACAATGTAATGGGTTTATCTTTGTAAGGTTCTAATGCTTTTTTGAAATGATGTTGTATGTCATAATTGGTTGGCTCTTGTATATAGACGTTGGATACTCCTTCAGAAAAATCAAAAGAAAATGATTTAGAGTCACCAAAAGATAGAGCGTTTGTTGCCATACAATGTATTTATTCTAGTAAAATATGATAAATACTTATTAGAAATATCCATACATTTAGGACATTACTGGAGCAAATAAAATGGCAAAATATTTAATATCGTTAGATAGTGAAGTATATGCTGATAATGCGGCTGGTGCTACAGCCATTACTGATACGGGTGCATCAATTTACACTACGTTTAACTTACCGTTAACGTATGAAATTGAAGCAACGCCAGAGCAAATGAACGACATCAGTAATATTACATTACAAGAATATTCAACACTTTCAACGCAAATTATACCTCAAGGTGCAACATTTAGTTTAGCACACTTGAATTACACTCAAGATCCGCAAGGAAACATTACGTATCAAAACGTACAAAATGGTGCAGGAGTAGATGTATTCTTGATTGATACAGGAATCAACCCATCTCACCAAGAATTTACAACTGCAAACATTTCCAACTTGTGGTCAAATTTTTCAGATGATAGCGAAATAGATGATTACCTCGATGTTGTTGGGCATGGAACAGCAGTTGGAAGTTTAATTGCAGGTGGTAACATTGGCGCGGCTCCAGGCGCACAAATTCACAATGTTAAACTGTTTAATGCAGTTGACGGTAATGTCACTATAGGTCAAATTGTAAACAGTCTAGATGCTGTATATAACTATCACCAAAGCAATGATAACACAAAACCTAAAATTGTTTGTACACCATGGGTAATCAGCCAAAACAGTTTTGTTGATGCAAAGATTCAACAGATGAATCAGAACAACATGATTGTTGTTGCATCAGCCGGTAACAATGGACAAGACGTAAACATGTATTCACCAGCAGGAAATGATTTTGCAATCACTGTAGGTGCATTTAACAGCAGTAATGAAGTAACAACATTTACTAATGGTCCTACAACAGACGGTAGTAGTGGTTTTGTAAACTATGGTTCGGCACTAGATTGTTTTGCACTAGCAGTAGATATTAGTGTTGCTGATAGCAGTAATGTTGCAAACTATAATACGTCAACAGGAACAAGTTTAGCGGCAGGTATTGCGGCAGGTGCTCTTGCAGGTTATGCTCAACGTGATACTGATCTAAGTGCTCCAGAACTTAAAGAAAGATTCTTAGCAGAAGGTCACATGTGGGGAGTCAACGACTTAACATATGATAATGCCAATGTTAACTATAGCACAGTTTACAAATCAATGGTAACAACCATAAGTAATCAAACACCAGTTTTGTTTGCAGAACAATCAGGTAGAATTAAAAACGTACAACATGGTACAACTACAACTTTTGATTTAGGCAAAGTTGCCAACTCTGCAGAAATTGCAGTACTAGACTTTGCTCCTTTACCACCGTGGATCAGTTTAGATGTAAACACAGGTATTGTGACAATTGATGGCACTCATGCAGACTGTAGTGCAGATTTAGCACCAGGTGTATATATCTTTGCTGTCAAAGGCACAGTGTCACCTACAGCAGATTCTGCAGACAATGTTATTGTTGTTGAAGAATACAGTGTTGGTTTATATACAACAAATGAATCAGAAGTGGATGGCAGTGGTGACGGTGCAATCAGTTCATACTACTATGATAATAGTAATAACGAATATGATGAAGTTGTAAACTATCAAGTTGCTCCTTCAAGTACACCATCATTTAAGCACTAAAAATTATATCAAGAATTTTTTAATTCTTTGAAACCTCATTATAAATACTAGCAACAGTAAATTATAATGAGGTTTTTTTATGGAACTTGACTTAACAACAAAGAACAATGTTTTTAATGCAGTTGGCTCTCAGGGGCAATGGTTTCAACACAGATGGGGTAAACGTTCTTACCCAAACTTAGAGCTCGACTTTGACGACGTAAAGAAAATTGTTTCTAAACTTGGCAAAGATGAATCTGTATATGCAAAATCAGTATACGGTGATTCCATGCAATGGGAAAACATTGCCGATTTAGCAAAGTTGTTAGGCGAAAAACTTATTATCACAACATACGGTATGGCTGGCGAAGACCAAATAGAAGCCATTAATAAAACTGGTGCATTTGTGCATGTCATGTTAGATGGCATAGATGATTTATGTGGTAAAGTTTTTCTTAGAGCAAAATGGTCTAAGATAGATAAATTTATCGAAACATGCAATAACAGACTAATTGAGTTTTATGTGTATGAGCATAACAAACATCAAATTCCAGATCTTATTAAGTACTGTCATAACAAAGACATTTTCCTAAAACTATCACCTGGCACAGCAAAAGATGCAGTTGGTAGTGCAATCATTGATCAAATGGGAGAGTGGCTATATGATGTTATGCCAGAGGCAGTAAACACAGACTTTAAGGGGCCTGGATATTGGACTGACGAACTTGAAGATTATGAAAATATCAAACCTATTGAACTTCAACGTAACACAGAAAATCACACATCATTAAGAACTTTTATGACCAGTCCTGAAGGACGAAGTGTGCTAGAAAAGCCACTGGTATCATCATTCATTCCCAACGAAGATTATTTTGATGACTTTGCTGATGAGTACAAAGAAGAAACATCAGATAATTGCTATATTGCAGTGTCTGGTCATGTGTTTAAGAACCATGAAGAATACACAATGTTTTCTCAAATGCTCTCACCTGATTGGGACGTATCTACCGAAACTTGTAAAACAGATGCAGTAACACATAATTTATTTGCACAAAAAGTTTTATGGTACGCCAAAAGATTCGATGAAGAATACATCAACGAAATCGAAATAGATAAAGTCTTTTCTTAAACTAACCCAACGTATGTATTAGGAGACCCTGTTGATACAGGGTGTCCACACGTGGCTAATGCGCCGATATGTGCAGGTGGTAATCCAGAACACCTAACTCTTGGAGCACCTTGTGCAATAAATGAAACTGTGTGAGGAGGTTCGCCGTGGGCTGATATTGCATCACCCAAAAGGCTTACAGGAATACCATTTACATTAACTCCAAAAGGAGGTATAGCACCAGGGCCAACAATGACTCCTAGTGTAACTAAATCTCCTATTTTTGAAATTGGTACGCCTGGCATGCAATTATTTATCTTCAGTAGAATCGGAGCCTTGCAACTCCATCTTAACTTCTTGATCAATCATGTCTTTATAATCATTTGCAGTAAGTTCTAAACTCTCTGCCAGTGTAAATATTTCTCTTGTACTTAATATAAGTTCTTGAGATGGTGAGGTTAGTAAGAAAGGTAGTAAGACAACATCTTCTTGATTAACATAAACTACTTTAGGTCTATCAACAGTGAGATACTTTTTATCTTCATCAACACCATTTAGTTTACATATAATCTCTTGTCCGTTGTTAGTACGAATAGTAACAACTTTACCTATTAGGTCAACAACGTTGTACATTAGATATCACCTAATTTGCTAGTATCCAGTAATGCTTTGAACTCAGTGTAGCCGCCAATCTTTTCACCGTCAACAATAATTTGCGGAAAAGTTCTTGCTCCTGGAAATGTTTCCATTAGTGTTTCTCTGTCAAAGTCCTCGTCTAACATTTTGTATGTTAGTTCGTGTCCTTCTCTTTCTGCTAATGCTTTTGCCTGTACGCAAAAAGGACATTGCGGTTTGCTGTATATTTCTACTATCATTATAAACTTAATCCCTTAAATGTGTCTTCAGTTACATCTTGTTTAGTGCCACCAATAACATAACTGCTGATCTCTGTCTCTTGTGGTGCAACTTGTACTTCGCCACCGCTTATCCATTTTTGTGTCCACGGTAACGGATTACTTGCACTAACACTATATGGTGCAGTTAATCCAACTGCTCTCATACGTTTTGCACCAATCCATTCTACATAGTCTTTGAGAAGTTGTGCATTTAGTCCAATCATGGAACCATCTTTGAACAAATACTCTGCCCAATCTTTTTCTTCTCTGATTGCACTCATAAACATTTCAATACACTCGTTCTCACATTCTGCTTTAATTTTTGCAAAGTCTTTATCGTCTTGTGGCAAAAACTTCAGCATCTGTTGAGTACTAGCCAAATGTACATTTTCGTCTCTGGCTATCAATTTAATTATCTTGGCATTACCTTCCATTTTCTTTAATTCGGCAAACGCCCAACTACAAGCAAATGACACATAAAAGCGAACACCTTCTAAAATGTTTACTGCCATTAGTGCTAACCATAATGCCTTTTTATGTTCATAACTACCAAACTCTTTGTCCTCAACATCATTCATATCCATGAGGTTATCATAATACTTGCTGATGCTATCACTACATTTTACAATTTCTTTGATGTCTAGTAATTCATCAAACACTTTACTTGGATCAGAATAAATGTTTCTAATAATATGAGTGTAACTTCTGCTGTGAATAGTTTCTGAGAATGCCCATGTTTCTATCCATGTTTCTAGTTCAGGTAAACTCACAATAGGCAATAGTGCTAAATTAGGAGAACGTCCTTGTACACTATCTAGCAATATCTGTCTTTTGAGATTGCTTGTAAAAATATGTTGTTCATGTTCAGTGAGATCTTTGAAATCTTTACTATCTCTACTAATATCAACTTCTTCAGGTCGCCAAAAGAAACCCAACTGTTTGTCAGTTAATTTATCAAACTGTCTATACTTTAATGTGTCGTACCGTTGAATATTTACACCACCATCAAAGAACATTTTGTTTTTAGTGTGGTCTGTTTTTTTAGCATTAAATACTGTCATAGTTAAATTTTGCAACTGTCGCAATCCTCATCATCTGTGATAGTTTGTGACAAAGGAGTTTCTGATTCATTAGATTCAATATCTAACTCACCTTGTCCATCAAACGTGTTATTGTAATATAATTGTTTGCCACCATATTTGTAAAACATGATGATATGTTGTAACAAAACACTCATTGGAATCTTTTCATCTTCGTAGTGTTCTGGATTGTATGAAGTATTTACCGAAATACCTTGATCTATGTACTTTTGTAATACAGCACAAATTTTCAAATAACCTTCTGGGCTCTTTTGATCCCATAATAAATCATACTTGTTTTTTAATTTAGCATACTGCGGCACTACCTGTTTGAGTACTCCATGTTTGCTTTGTTTAACACTTACAAAACTACGTGGTGGCTCAATGCCGTTTGTGCTGTTACTAATTTGTGCAGATGTTTCTGCAGGCATAAGTGCCATTAATGTACTGTTTCTAATACCAGTTTCTTTTAATTGCTTACGTAATCCTTTCCAATCCATACGCTCTTTGTGTTTAACAAGTTCGTCAATGTCTTTCTTGTATGTTTGATTAGGAGTAATACCCTGTCCATATTTTGTTTCGTGATTACCAGGTATACAGCCTTTTTCAAGTGCTAGATCTGCACTGGCTTTGATCAAGTAATAACTCCATGCTTCTGCCCATTCATCAACAAGTTCCAAGTTAGGATCTTGATAGTTTGTATCATTTTTAGCCAACCAAAATGCAAAGTTAATAATGCCAATACCTAAAGGTCTGCGTTTCTCAGTTGCTAACTGTGCCGCAATAACCGGGTACTTCTGGTAGTCTAGCAGTGCGTCTAAGCCTCTTACAGCAAGTTCGCAAGGCTTCTGGAAGTCTTGTGTTGCTTTAATCCTACCCCAGTTAATTGCACTTAAAGTACACAATGCAATTTCACCATCTTCGTCGTTTGCACTCATTAATGGCTTCGTTGGTAGATTGATTTCACAACAAAGGTTGCTCATTCTAACAGGTGCTTGTTCTTCTACAAAACTACTATGTGTGTTAGCATGATCAACATTCATCAAGTATATTCTACCTGTGTCTTTACGTTCTGTTACAAACGCAGAAAACAAATCAATTGCTTTGATAGACTTCTTTTTAATACGTGTATTACGTTCTGCTGTTTCGTATAACTCTTTGAACCTGTCCTGATCTGCGTAGAATGCATCATATAATCCCGGCACATCATGCGGAGAAAACAATGTAATATCACCGTTACCTAATAATCTTTCATACATTAACTTGTTAAATTGCACACCATAATCCATGTGCCTTACACGATTTTCTTCTGTGCCTTTGTTGTTCTTTAACACCAGCATGTCTTCAATTTCTAAGTGCCAAATAGGATAGTATAGTGTAGCGGCTCCGCCTCTTACACCACCTTGGCTACATGACTTAACTGCTGATTGAAATAATTTATAGAAGGGGATAACGCCTGTGTGAGTTGCATCTCCACTCCTGATAGGTGAACCAATTGCTCTAATACTTCCTGCACCAATACCAATACCTGCTTTTTGACTTACATACTTAACAATACTACTGGTAGTAGCATTAATACTATCAAGGCTATCGTCGCTCTCAATGAGAACGCACGAACTGAACTGACGTTGCGGAGTTCGTACACCAGCCATGACAGGAGTAGGAAGAGAGATATAGTGTAAACTAATTGCATCATAATACTCCTTGATCCATTGTAATCGAGTTTCTGCTGGATAATCTGCAAACAGTGTTGCTGATATCAGCATGTATGCAACTTGTGGTGTCTCAAATATCTCACCTGTTGCTCTATTTTGTACTAGATACTTGCCGCGGAATTGTTCCATGGCCGCATAAGTCAATTCTTCATCACGAGTGTGATCAATATATTCACTGAGCTCGTTGATTTCTTCTTTGCTAAACTTTTCTAATATTTCTGCATCATAAAATCCTCTGTCAATATTATCCTGAATAATATCGCATAAGCAAGGAGGATCAAAAGAAGTATATACTTGCTTTCGTAAATGATAGTTAATAAGCCTACCAGCAACAAACTGGTAGTTGGGTGTTTCTTCTGTGATTAGATCTGCGGCACTTTTAATCAGTGTTTCTTGAATATCCGAACTTGTAATGCCACTATAGAATTGAATGTGGCTTTTGATTTCTACTTCACTTGCACTGACACCGGTAATACCATCACATGCATGAAAGACAACTTTATGGAGTTTATCTAAATCTAAATCCTCTTTACGGCCGTCTCTCTTTGTAATCTGTATGTGTTTTGACATGTGTTTCCTTTATGGTGTGAATGATTGCACAATAGTATTTTATACTACTATACTTATCTTGTCAAGCATTTTAGTTATCTAGTGCTATATTATACTTGGAAAAAACGGTACAGTTATCGAGGGCATACTGGTCATCGACAAGTTGATCTGCAATAAAATTATAGCACTTGCCTTCGTGGAAAAATACTGCACCATCCACTCCGTTTATATGATTACTTATGCCTCTGAAAATTAAATTTTCTTGATTAATGAAACCTAATTCTTTGAGAGTATGTGCAAGAATATAACTGATTCCGGACTGGCAAAAATAGCCTTCTGCTACAATTTCAAACACATTAGGCCAGTCTTTACAATTATAGTAATCTAAGTATCTTGGAAGTATTTTGATTTGGGAAAAGGTCTCGAGTACGTCTTCAACAGTTCCATCACTGGGGAAATCATTTCTGTATTGGCGCCAAACTCTTAATCTATCCGAGCTCGAATGTGTGGGTAAAAACATTTATGATGTACTTGACCAACGTCTAATAATATACTTTAATCTCAACTCTGCACCAATGTTGTGTGCAGTATAAGTAAATGGTGTAACATTCGGATCTACAATTTGATTTTGTAATTTAAGTTCTACTTCGTCGCCATTTAACACTGCTTCAAACTGTGGTTCTACTACAGGGTCACTTGAACTAATCTCGTATGAACTAGAGAATGTATCATTTAATACTACAGCATTTGCTGGGTCACTGAAATCAGTCCTTGCAGACACAGTCATAGTACCAATTCTCATATACTTGTTTGCAGAGCCTGCCTTCTCAGTTAATGTATAGTCTAATACAAAACTGTTAAACACACCAACACCAACACTAAACAAGGCGTCTCCAGCACTGTCGCTTAACAGTATTGGTTCAATTGTCAAAGAGTTATATGTTGTTGTAGTTTCGCCAAATGCCGCGGCTTCTCTGGTCTGTAATTCTAAATTTGTTTTTAGATTTAATAATCCTTTAGTACCATCAGATGTATCAGTTTCTCTGTCTATTGGACTTTGATTATAAATTTTATTTGACAACTCATTAAAATAACCTGCTTCTTCTCTGGTAGCAAAAGTTATTTCATTGTATGTTGTATCTATAACTAAATCAAATGAATCTGCTAAGTTATTATTAATATGTGTTAATCCACTTGCATATAAAGGACCGCCTGTGAATACATCAACAAACATATTAACATCTCTGTCTTTAATTAATCCATCTAACCAAGTTTCTAATTTTGCTCTAACAGTATTATTTGCTCTGTCATACTCGCCCGGTGTTAAACCCAAAACACTTAAAGTTGGTCGAGTACTATCTTCATATAATGTGAACGGTATACCACCTGCCGCTACACTGGATAAACTTGGTCTTTGCGATACATACAATTTATTCAAACTGCCATCTTCTTGCAAACTCCAATTCATTGTTGGGAAAATACTGGTGTTTGCACCTGTTGCTGTTGTCTGAACTAATGATCTATTAAGTGTAACAATCGCATCTTGCACACTACTAGCACTTGATAAATCAACTGATAATACTGGTGCTACCTTTGTTGTTCCTGTGTATGAAGAACCTAACACAGGCATCATTCCATTAGCACCATTAGAACCTTTTAATGCGGAAGTATCTGAACGCATTGAACCGTTAGTAACAAATACAGTATTTGCTGTTGTTTGATCTGCATCAATAGTTGATGTAGTGTTTACTATTGTTCCGTCGTTGTCAACTGTTATAATAACACTTGTGACTAAACTTGTAAATCCATTATCTTCTGATACCAGTCTAAAACTAGTATCAACGTTTGCTGAGCCAACGCCGTGATCTATAAATCCAACATTAGCAATATTTGCAGTCATGGTTGCTGTGTTACCACCAAGTATACCATTCTGTATTTCAATCAAGAAAGAATTATTAGCAGTAGACACTTCTTGTACTTCAAAAATAGCATCATCTAGTGTGCCTGCATCAACCATTCTCACATAATTACCTACTGCAAGTCTTTCAATAAAATTGCTGTCTGCACTAGAGATTGATACATTGGTTTCACCTGCTTGACTAGTAACTAAATTAGCCTCGCCATATCTAACCAAATTCCATGATGTTTGTGGTATGGTAATATCTAATGTTTTTGCTGTGTCATTAATATTATGCACATTAAACATTTTGTTGTTGAGATAATCGTTTACATTAGGTGTTTTTACTTTTGCTTTATTATAACGATATGTTCCGCTGTCAACACTAAAGATTGAATTGAAGTTTGCATTATCAAACTCAACAGTATATTTTGTAGGTGTACTTGTACCTGAATGATACGTGCTAACATTACCTGTTACATCAGCATCATAAAATTGATCTTCTCTGCCAATAATGAATGAACCTAATTGTAATGGACTTGGCAATGCAACAATATTTGCACCTTCTGCATATACTGCAATATGTTTATTTTCTAATGCAAAAAATCCAGTACCAGAACTTGTACTTACTCTGATATTCTGTTCTGGTATTTTTCTATGATGCGGAATACTGTATGCATCATAAAAACTATTTGCTTGATTTGTTGCAGAAATATTTCCGTTAACACCTGTTAATGCTAAATTTACATTTGCGTTACCGTAATAGCAAACTGAAACATCGTCTGTTACATTTGGTGCTGTTCTCAATGTTAAAGTATGATAACCAGTAGAAGTAATATTGCTACCATTAAATGTATAATCTGAATTTGCACTTGGTATTGATAGCACAGAAGCATTGGATTCTGGTATTAGTTTAATACCATTTTTTCTCACAATAACATCAGTACTCTTAAATGTATCAGTGTTATGGTTATTAACAATGTTGTTAGGTATAAATTCTATATTGGAGTTTTGAGTTAGTGTTTGAGCTCTATTCAATGTAATTGTATAATTGTTAAAACCATCATTTACAATATTGAGAAGTTTAACTTGGTCTCCAGTAATCTCTGGACCAGTTAAAAAATCACCTATACGTACACCATCAAAGTCTGCAGGATTTCCTGCATTATTAATCACAAAAGTATCAGAACCATTTACATCTGCATTTGCTAATAAATGTACACTGTTAGTTGTTTCGGTACTGAATACAGGAAAGTCAGAACTCATATTGTAGAATTCTGTTTTAACACCTGCACTTGAACCTGTTAATAAAGAACGTACTTCTTTTGCTTCGATAGAATCTGAAAATTGTGTACCATCAAACTCTCCCTTTTTGATAAAGTAAAAAGGAACTGTAAATGCAATAATGTTATTGTTTGAAATACTTATTACATGGTCTCTGGCACTTACGGTGTTCTCAATAAAACTAGTGGTACTAAGATCAACAGAATTAGGATTATCAGGATCATGCCCAATATATACTTGCTTACTATCAACAGCCAAACCAATTTCACCTGGTCGCAAAGGCTGTGGGAGATCTTGTTTAAGTCCTCTTCTGTGTTGTATTCTAGATACTATAGTTTTATCGTTTTCTGCCACTGCTAAGTCTCCAATTGCTTAACAGTATTTATCACTTTTGTTCATAATAATCCAGCAGACGTTTGCCCCACTTCTCACAATACTCGTCAAACTCGTCACCTTCAATTACAAAATCTTTATATTGTCCTTCTCTGTCTACCATTAAGATAGCAACTTGTTTGATGTTTGTACCAAACATTTCATTGTGTGCTAGTGCATATGCACAACCTTGCATAAAGTAATCTTCAATCCATTCTCTTTTCTTGATCTTTTTAGCAGTCTTAAAGTCAATAATTGCAGGTTTGCCGTTCCACATGCCTATTGCATCACTGGTACCTGCATAAAGTCCTTCGCTGATCAATGCTACTTCAACACCCCACAATTCATCAATTTGGCTCATGCCATCTCTGACCATTTTGTCTACCATTTGTTTAGCCATAATACTGATTAAATTGTTTCCAGTAATTTCCCATGTTTCGCCTAATACATATTTTTCTAATGCATTATGCACTTTAGTTCCTAGGCCTGCGGCTTCTCTGCTCACACGGTTTGCTTCTTCCTCACCAACACGTTTACGCCATGCTATGAGAGCAGTTTTATCTCCTGTATCAGAAAGTATTGTTGTTACACTAGGCACCGGTTTATTGTCTTCGCCTGTGTATTGACGTTGTCCTGATTTTGCTGTTACCCTTTTTAATGTAGGGTATTCATATTTTTCAACTAGCATCTAGTATCTCCAGTAATTTATTAGCCATTTGATCATGGCAATGTAGGTTAGGGTGAAATTGGCAAGGGTGTATATATTCTTTATGAATTGGATGGGATTTATTAACTCTGAATTCAACTGCTTGATATTCATTTTCGGTTGTGCCTTTTGTTATCGGCATTCCCAATATATCAACATAATTTGTTCCGGTTGTCAAACCAAAAAGTGTATCTGTTTTTTTGATAAGCCAGCATTCATCGGGTACTAAATTTATTTCTTCAGATATGTGTATTGGTCCCCACACGTTAAAAATATAGAACTTTATATTATGTGCTTTACATACGGAATACATTTCATTTATTGTTTTAGTTGATTCATACTCACTAAAAGGAATAAGAGGTCTGAGCTTGTCTTTGAAAAACACTTTGTGGCGTTCTGCATGTCGTTGAATGTTTTGATGATAGTGACAAAGGTCTTCTTCAGTTCTAGCAAAATCTCTGCTTTGTGCAGTAGTACTTAAAAAAACTATATTATTATGCTCTAACTCTTTTGGATACTTTTTAATCCACTCATACAGATTATACAAAGCAAACGATATACTGCCGCCACTAAATCCAAAATTCCAATGTTTTGCACCAATTGTATCACTTACTTTTCTTCCAAAAACAAAATTAGGCATGTTATAACCAAATGTAGCATTAGGAACATATTTTGGAGAAACATAGGCATTTGCAAAACCGCCTGTCTCTGGATCTCCACTACCATTCCTGAACCTAGGCTCTTTGTAAAGTTCGGAACCAATAACCCAACTATCACCAAACCATAAATGATTAGTTTTCACTGAGGGCCTCCATTAACTTAATATGCATCTGTTTGTGCCCTGATATATTGAGGTGGTAATCATTTATATAATTTGCATTGATATCATTGTTTTCATCGTTCCAAACATCATATATTTCAGCACCAAATGTTTCATTAAATAAGGTACCTGGGAGCAAGTAGTGTGTTGATAAATTAAAAACATCAATATGTTTTAATGTTGTTATTTGCTCCCAGGTAGATAGTAAATGTAGTTTTACATTGTAATTTTTACAGAGTGCAACTACTTGATTTAGAATTCTAGTGTTGTTGTATTCAAAAAATACAGGTACTTCCCATTTATCTGTTAAAAAATTATGTTCGCTTTCTTTACTTAATTGTCCTTTAGGGTGTACATGGTATTCTTTATGCTCTATATCATCAATAAAAAATGCTCGTGTGTTTCCACTAACACAAAAAAAGATTGTGTAATTAATGTTAGGTTGATAAATGTTCTTGAAAAATTTTGTCAATTGGACTAATTGAAACTCTATTGAACTACCAGGGAAAGCAAAATTAATGTATTCAACATCTCTTTCTTTACTGGTCAAACTTGCAAAAGAATACTCAGGGTGCGACCAATCTCTCGTTAAATTTGGAAAACGCCCTGTGTGTTTTAATTCTTGATGATGTAATTCTGGTGTTTTAGATTTATCTTGTTGGTATATTTCGTCATACAAACCTGTACCAATGACCCAACTATCACCAAACCATACGTCTGTTTTATTCATAATAATTTATCAACCACTACTAATATATAGTAGTTGTACGGTTTAATTTAATTAATTATTGATTACCAGGCAACGTTCCAGATTATGGTTTGAGTATCATTCTGTTTGATGTTTACTCCGTAACCTAAATCTGTAAAGTATTTTTTGACGTAATTTATTTGATCTACTTTTGCGGCGTCAGTTGTAATACTAAAGTATGCCTTGTAAAAAGCATTACTATCAGTCATTGTTGTACCGCTTGACACGTTTGCATACAACACACCAGCAGATACATTTGCTAGAATAGCACTTTCTATACTACGAACTTCGCCATGTATAGTTACATTGTTCCTAGTATCTATTCTTGCATCTTTAGCATTTGTAAATATGTTTGCCATATTAATTCGCCTTTATATCACTTAGTGCTTTGTCGCCTGCCATTTTACCAACATCAACTGTAGGTTCTGCATCAGTGTCAACATCGCCACTTAATTCATCTGCAGGCACAATTTTTTCTGAATCTGCACTACTTGCAAATCCTGAATCTCTTACTTTTTTAACAAGTGTGTCTATGTCAATTAAATGTCCTTGTTTTGCTAACAAGTCCTGAAATAATTCTGTAGGTATAGACTTTGCATCCATTCTAGTCATCACTTCAGACGATAGCAAGTCACCGATAGCATCATCCATTTCGCTATCTGCTGTTTTTTGTGCATACTCCAGCAATGTGACTTCGCGAATTAACATTAAATTTCAGCTCTGCCCAATGGCTCCTCTTCAGGACCAGCACTTGCAGGAATATTATCTTCTAAGTCACCCTCAGGTTCGCCTAGTCCCATATCGCCAGTATCTAAATCGTCGCCGCCTAAATCACCAGTGTCAGCCATTGCTCCACCTGCTACAAAACCTTCTCCTGAAAGTTCTGCAACTGCTTGATCAAAGCCTGTTTTAATTGCTTTTGTTGCTTCTAAGTGCTGAGACAACAATCCGTTAATGTTATCTGAAAAACTAACTGCTTTGTCTCCGCCCATTTCGCCACGTACTTGATCAGCAATAGCAGGCAAGTCTTCGTTCATCATACGACCTAATCTTTCTACTTGATCTTGAATATCATCTGCTAATGCACGTACAGCCATAACAACTTCTGCTTCTTCAACGTTTACTTCTTCAGAAATCATTTCACTTAAGATATCATCAAACATGCTATTAAATTCTTCTTTAACGTTTGATTTTTTTGATTCTGTTTTATTCATTGCATCTGTAACTTCTTCAGGTTTCATACCTAATTCTTTAGCAATGTCTTCGATACTTTTTCCGTCTTTCTTTAGTTTATGCATGTATTGAATACTGTCATTTAATTTTCTTTCTGCAATTTTGCGACCAAACATTTGAATACCACTTACAACTGCATCTTCTTCGAGACCATTAAGGAAACCAACCACTGAGTCTCTGCTTTTACCTGATACTTCTGCAAATTTACCTAACGTTTCTTCGATAGCATCGTAACTGCTAGTGTCAACAATTTCAACACCAATCTCTTTAGCAAGTTCTGATAATAGACGTTCATTAAGATCGCTGTCTATACTTTCTGCACTTGCCATAACAGCACCGCTACCACATTCATCCATGTAGTCTTTTGCCGCTTTGATAACAATAGTCTTTGCTGTGTCATCGTCGTAAGCAAAACGATTGTCCATTCTGTAACGGTTCATGCATTCTGTACATGCTTCATCCATTGTATAACCGCTGTCCATAAGTTGTCTTACACTGTCAGAAATCATGCCTTTCATTTCCATATATGCAGGTGATTCTGCATACATGCCTTCTGCTAACATGACGTCTATTGCATCTCTAATACCTAAAAATTTTGCATATTCAGGTTCTAGTTGAAACTTTTTATTGCTGTTGCGAAGTTTGACTACGGCCAAATTAGCAGTTTCTTTTAACTCAAGCAACTTTCTCTTTGGCAAAAATGCCTTCTTAAAAGAAACACCAAACTCTTCGCCCAACACTTTTGATATTTTGCCTAGTTTGGAACTAGGTGTTGGATTTAATTGATTTAATAACATAGTGGTTTCCTATTCATAACTGTAATAGTACTTATTTATCATTTTATTGAGAATTGTGAAAGGACTTAGAATAGGTTTTGTACATTGCTTAAGGCATATTTCTGCCTTAATACAGTTTCTATGAGTCTGTGACGTGTGGCTTCAAACTTAAAAGCGTCTTTTGTGGTCTTCATAGTGTGTCTATAAAACATGCATTCGTTTTTTGCATCAACATATTTGTTTATAAGCTCTTGTGGCTTTCTAAACATACCACCGTCTCTAATAGTCTGTTGGTGCAATTTCTTGCTGTTTAGACGCACACAGAGCACGTTAGCAAGTTTTTTAGTGGGAATGTAGGTCAATACTACCCTTTTGGTTATAGCCTCTAAAATTTGATACATTTCTATGGACTTGTCATAGGAAATCACAAAGACACCACGTTTAGCAACATTTTGTGCTATCTTGTCTAACTTTTTACCTATAACTCTTTTATTCAATTTTACTTTTTTGTGGGTAGACCTTGAAACCAACGATATCATTTTTTCTGACCTTTTGTAGTATGTTTCTACAATACATGTCTTCTGCCATGTATCTTGTTCTCTCGTCAAATTTATTTATTGGACAAAACTTTTCAAAATCTATTTTATTGAACAGGCGAGTCTCATCTCTGGTGATGAAACTTAAATTACCATTTTTGCATTTAACTGCTTTCATGTTTAACCGCCGGCATGCATTGCGGCCATATGTGCTTTATATTTTTTAGTGCCTTTCTTATGTGGGCTTTTACCTTCGTCTAAACCTAATTCTGCTATAGCATCTTCTATTGCTTTTCCTGTGTCTCTGCCACGATAAAACTCTGGCATGTTATCAGACATAAATGATTCTATTTCATCTTTGCTTTCGAAGTTATCTAAACCTTTTTCATTAACTAATGCAACTAATATACTTACAGCCTGTTCTCTTTTGGGATTGCTTTCAGACACTTTCTTTTTCTTAGAAAACACAGAAGGATTTTGGCGTCTGTGCAGTTTGCCCATTGGCATGGCAAAACTTCCTATTGCTCCGGCTACTGTTTCTTTTAATGATTCTACGATTTCAAAATCATCATCTGATGTACCACTATAACGTGATGCTCCTACAGCACCTGATTTGATCCTGGCCTTTTGTTTGGCACTATTGTCGCTCATAGCCGTAACATGATATACTTTACCAGTTTTTTTATGCTTTACTTTGTAGTGCTTAAATGATTCTGTTAGGTCTGAAATCTTCATAATAGTATTTATCAATCATAAGATACGTTGGGAATAGAATAACCTAAACTGTTTAAGCCGTTAATAACTTGGTTTGCATAGTATGTAGCATTTGCTCCAGCAATCACATCAGTTTCAACACGTACTTCTACGTTTGCTCTATCACTAAGTCCTGCTGTACCACTGTAATTACCAGTACCATTTATAACAGCATTAACATAATCTTTATATCCGCCATAACTACCAGGCCCTGTGTTTACTTGGAACAACACACTTCTAAAGTATGAACTGCTATTTGCTGTTTCTGCAGTTGCTATTGTACTTCTCAGTGAAGTAATATCAGTGGTATGTTGAGTAGTTGGGTTAGTTGGATACGCACTAGTTGCACCATACGGTGAGTTTTCATCTGAGAATACCAAATTAATGACCTGCGTAACATTTGAATTTGAACCCATTGTTTCCATTTGGCTCCATACTCTTTCATTGCCTTCTTCTGTGAATGAAACATTATTATCATAAGCATCACCGTCGTCATCATAAAAAGGTAATAATGCATTTTTAAGTACATCATTTTTCATAGTACGTAAAGGTGTTAACGAACTATTCATACTACCACTGCTGTCAAAGAATATATTGATTTCTGTTTGCGTATCAATTTGATTTTGCGGTGCGGCAAACAATGTGCCACCTGAATATAAAATCATTACTCTTGCTGTACCCGAAGTTGCACCACCTTGTGTTACTGTGCTTCTCAATGTTGTTCTATTACTGTAAAGATAGTTTGTTTCATCAACTGTAGAAACTGTGGGATCAAAATGTGTAAACAATCTATCAGGATCTGCACTATCACCAATAGTAATATTTGTATTAGCATCAGCACCAGCCCAATTTGTTAATGCTTCTATACTAACACTTAAAACTGTTGTGTTAGCAGGAACAACTATCATATTAGTAGTACTGCTATCATAAGAAATAACGTTGCTAAATGTTCTATTAATGTTTATACTTTCCAATTGAGAAAGTGTTTGTGCCTGGTCTGCATTTTCACCGGGTGCTACTTTTGCTCTGTTGAGATCGTTGTTTCTATCAAACAGAGAAATGTCATCATCACTGGAAACAATAGTTGCTTGATATTCTCTACCAAGTTCAATATTTCCACTTACACCAGTTATGCCATAATTTTTAACTGAATCTACCATTATTTTTTCTTCCCACCTTTCATGTTAGCACACCAGTGATACATTTTACCACGTTCACCACTGTACTTTTTTGCTTTTGCTCTTAAACTTGTTACAGAACCTTTACAACTGGCTCCTGCTTTTTTAACTCTGCCTGGCTTGCTTTTGCCTTTCTTTTTACCGTCGGCAAAGTTTTCGTCTAATTTACTTGCGTCTATATACCAAACTTTTGCTTTGCCTTTTGTACTAATAAGTCCTATAAGTCGTGTGTTGCCTGCTATAAGTTCTAATTTACCGTTTGGCATTTTCATCACAATAGGCATTTCTATTGTACCTGACTTCATTGCTTTTTTCAATCTTTGAACTTTTTCAGGTTCTAAATCTGCAAGTGTCTCTGATCCATCTGCGCCAGTGTTGCCTATCTTCTTTACAATATTACTATTTACATTAGCAACTTTACCAGTCTGTGCTAATTCTATCCATCCATCTTTACCTAACTTGTCTAAGAACGGATAGCGATTTGCTTCTTCCCATTCTAGATCAAACTGTGGCTCAGCAAAGTTTTCATCTAGTGTACTTATAATTTCACTTATCAGCATCGTCGATGTCCTTTTTCAAATCATCTAAGTCTGCTTCTATATCATATAGTCTAAACTTATTTACTTTGTCTTCTTGTCCTGGTTTTAACTCAGGATGAAATTTCATTTCAACTATTCTAGCATCTTTCTTTATAGACTTACCATCCACTAATACTTCAACTTCAAATGGTACATGTTTTTCATACCAATATGCCATCTCATATCCGCCATCGTCTAATAATTTTACTAATAGTCCTCTGTCGTAATCTTTTTCTTCTGCTTTGAGTACTTTCATTTCACCACGTGGTAAATTCAAAGCAATGTTCCTATCACCTGATGTAGGTTTATCTTCTTTTACTTTTTCATTTTTGACACAGTTAGGCACACGTTTTCCAAACATGGTTTTCATGCCCTTCTTCTTGTAGCCTTTCCAACATTTTTCAACTATTGTTTCTACAATGCTTGGGTCTATTTCTTGTGCTGTAAATTGTTGCATCAATTCAACAATGTCATCATCGTGATCTAAAATTTTATAATCAGCATCAACTATGAGTGCTACATTGTCTTCGTAACCATGATTCTCACCACTAAGTACATGCATTCCATTACTTAATTCTATATGGTCTTCTTGGTTGACCCATTGATGAATAACTGATTCTACTTCTTCATGTGGCAGTTTACCTAACTTAGGTGCTGTATTAAGAGTAGTTAAATCTTCTATGATTTCGTTAATAAGCATGTTACTACATCATGTCCTTGTACTTGTCTTTGAATATTTTCCAAGACTCTTGTTCATCATACATCCATTTAGGATCTTTGCGTTTTTCTTGAAACCAATGTGTAAAGTTTTCAATAGGACTCTGGTTTCGATTATATTTCCATTCATTATCTAATTCGCGTCTAGCAGGTACCATAACATCTAACATGCCATCTCCCGAGTCTTTTCTAGGATTCTTAAAGATGTCATGATTTCTCTGAAACGTTTGGCTTCTACCCCTTCTAGGATTATTAGATCTTTTGTAAGTTTTGATATCTTCAGCAGTGTGTGCAAAAGTTTCCATTATGGAATCTAACTTTGCTTCAACCTTGATTGCTTTTACATACTTTTTATTTAATTCTAAGACAACATCTAATCTATGGTGACCGTTTATTAATACATTGTTTTCATCAATTATTAAAGGGTCGTAATTATTACTAGTAATTTTTTCAAATGCCTTTTTATGCATTTTTTTAGATCTGTCTTTTTGTACAGTGACTATACTTTCAGTTTTTATAAAACCTTTTTTATATGATATGTTTGCATCTAGTAAATCTTGTTCATTAATTTGAGGCATGTCTTTTCTTTCATACACGCCTTTGCCAAAGTCAAATCCACTGCTTGATTTCTTTTTCTTCTTTTTCTTTTTAGAATTTTTACTAGGACGTAATCCATAAGCAAAAAAGTGTCCTACGCCACGTGGTTCTGCAGTAGGGGTGGAGTCAGGGGAATTCGAATCGCCAGTATCAGCAACTCCGGAATCTGCAGACCCGCTGTCTCCACTTGAACCTGTTGAACCGCCATCACCACCAGCACTTGCACCAGCACCAGCACCAGCACCAGCACCAGCACCAGCACCAGCACCCGCACCACCGCCTCCGGCTTCAGCATCTATACGTGATTGCGAACGTACTTGTTGCTTATTTTCTTGTTCCCAACGTTGAATAAGTGCTCTTGCATCACGTGCCATAACATGGAATCTTGCTTGAAGCTCACGTTGTATTTGTACTTTACCCATGCCTCGTTGTACAAGTTTTGATATTACATCGGTGTACACCGAATAATCATGCATTCCGTACTTGTCGTAAGTGAGGTCTGGAAACCTCATATCGCCTTCTCTAAAAAATTCGTTTAATTTCATTCTGATAACCTTATAACCCCACAGCCAACTCTGTCACCAGCGTTTCCTGTTTTCAAACTTTCCTCGTCACCACCTTTGCCTAAATCATCTACATCAGCATGTACAACTATTGCTCTGCCTACAACACTTCGATCGCCATGTAAATCAACACGTGGTAATACTAAATCTATTTTTGCAACACCACTATCATCTGCAACAATATTGCCTAAGTCGCCTACATGGCCTTCTTTGGTATTGCCATGATCGACTCCGTCTGGATTGTAGTGTGGTCCTGCACTTGCACAACCGTCACTTAAATCACCAAACTCATGTATGTGAAATCCATGCTCACCAGGTTCAAGTCCACTTACTTCACCCACTAACATTGTAGGCTGACCTGGATTTTGCTTAAACAAAAAATGTCCTACAACATCACCCTCTGTGTGTTCTAGTTCGCATTTTGCTTTGATTGTTTGTTCTGCTTCTTGTAAACCTTTGATACCTGCACAATCACAACCTTTTGCTTTTGTTCTAGGGCAACTTTTTACTTGTGAAAATTTCATTATACTGTTCCCTTATTAAGTGTTAACTGTGCCCATTGCTCTCTACCAGCACCTGCCTGTGTAGGTATAATACTGATGCTTGTAGAATTAGCATGTCCACTTCTTCTAAATGCAATTAAATCTTCTGGCGTTCTAATCATTCCGGTTTTTCTATTTGGTATATGCATTAACAACAATGCATCAAAATGATCTCTGTCTTGGTACCAACGTAAATTTTGTGCCAAGTAAGAATCTTCGATTGCAGTTAAATCTTGGCTGGTTGCTATTGTATCTATTACAGGACCTGCAAAATTCTCTAAATCCATAACTAATAATTCTGTAGCAATAGCCTTTCTAACTTTTTGATTGTTTACATCTGTTGGAGGTAAATCAATATTAAGTGCTTTTACAAATGCAGGCAAACCTAAACTTCCACCTACTCCGCCAATGCTTTGCATTACTGTTGGAATACTTTCAGCATATTTGTCCAACACTGCACGTTTGGCTTTTTGGCTACCGCCGCCATATCCAATACGGCCTCCGCTACTAGATAATGCCGCCTTGAGCTCAACTTTACCAATGCCCTCAATTTCCAAGTCACCTTCACCTTCTGCTAAACGTATTTGATTACTCAAACATGCAAGAGCATATTCACCTGGACCTTTTTGTTTTTTACCCACACCATAATCTGCCAATGCAATAAATGCATTAATTGCTGTATCATCACCGAACACACTTTGGAATGTGTTAATTGGCTGTGCTAATTCTTTTAGGTTTACAATAGTACCAGTTGTTTCTAGTCTCTTTAAGAACTTGTTCATGGTGCCATAGTCGCTGTCTATGCCGCCAATTATTCTAGTCATGTCTTGAATAACTTTTGCTTTTTCTTTTTCTGGCATAAGTTCGTCTGCAACACCTTTTTGGAATGCAACACCCATTGTACTATCAATATGTTCGCTATTGAGCAGTTTATAAATTCTATCTAATAACTGTGCATGTGCTTCGTTGCTGGCATCCAATCCGCTGATTGTTTTAATGATATTTTCTTTTTCAGAACCTAAATCATCATACTCATTGACAGTGATATATCTGTTTTCTTTGAGAGACTTTTTCAATCTCTTTTGATCGTCTTTGTGTAACATATCCATATAACCTTTTACTATGTGTCTGAGATCAGCATTATCACCATTTTGTGCTCTGGCAGTTTTGAAATCTCTTATCATTGAAGGGACTGGCAACACAAAATAAACTTCCATTTGTGCTTTCAGGTCACTTGCTAGTATAGGTTCTTTTAATAATTTTGTCAACTTATGTATTTTATCATTGTTAGGCACACTTTCGCCTAAGTCTATTTTTTGTAAAGGTAAGTCTGTAAAGCCACCTCTGTTATATGCATCAACTAATGCGTTTGCTAGTTCTATTGCAGATGCTCCCAAGTCTTCTGCTTTTCCATTGAGCACACCTACCATATGTCCTACTTTACCGTTTTCACTTGGTATAACCACAAACTTGTCAAAATTTTGTCCTGGTGCAATTTTTCTACTAACAGGAACATCAACTGCTTTGTGATATTTGTCTTTGCCTTTTTGTGCTCTACGTCTATCTAACGAATTACTAACATCGCCTTCGTTTTTCTTTTTACCAGCACAATGAGCCTTTTGACTAAACCCTTTTGGATTTGAACAATTGATACTATTCTTATACTTTTTGCTCCATGCTTCATTTATTTTGTTAGCATCTACTTTGTCTAACAACTGTAATTTTTCAATCAGTGGTAACTTATCAAATTTAGTAAATACACTTTCCCATGTCATGGCGTTTCTACCTAATTCTAATGCTTGTTGTATGTCTACTGGTTCTCTTCTACCTGCACCAGTTGCATTCTTTTTCATGGCTCGCAATACTGAAAGTTTATAATTCTCACTAAAGCCACCAACCAAAAATTTGACTAGTCTATTTACATCTGCTTGTACCATATAGTTTTGCATGCCGTTTTGCATCATCTCATCAAATATTTCGTAGTTGCCTCTGGCTTCTTGATAACTGGTATCAGTGAGTTCAATGCTGTCTAGTTCTCCAACATTAGCACTTGATCTGTTAGTGTACAAACCGCCAATGTCATCGCCTGGCTTACCCTCTGCATCTTTTCTAAAATAGTTTCCGCCACTTACCATATAATTTTGTTCAATATATTGCTTGGCTAATTTAACTGCAGATACAAATCTTTCCATGCCAAATCCTTCGGCACCTGGCATATCATTGCTGTTATATGAATCAGTAACTCTCTTTAACAAATTTATACCTTGTTTTTCAACACCAGCATCAATTTTGAGATAATTTGCTAATTGTATATAGTTAGCATACTGTTCTATAGTATTAGAACTTGAACCTTCGTAGTCTAAAACATCTGCATGGATAGGTATTTGTCTCTCTATACTGTTGAGATACTCTTGCTCTTTTGCTTTTGCCTTACTTGCTAGTTTAGGATTATTAACTTTCCATGATACTGCGGAAGAAGGGCTAAACGGTTCACCAAAAGGTCCCTGCATTTCATCTGATGGTAATAACGGATCAGGTCCCATACCAGTTCTACCATCGCCCAAATTTTTATCAATATTGACTCTGGCATCTTTTAATTTTTGTTTTAGATCTTCTTTATTGATATCAACAAAGTAATCATCAATTTGCTGAAAGTGAACAGAATACAAGTCCCTGAATTTGTCTAGTATATTTTTTGCAACACTTTCTCTCCAAGTACCTTTATAATTGTCACTCTTGCTCACCTCATACGCATCAAGTGCTGTAAAGTAATGAGCATTAGGTATTACTAATACATCTCCTCGTTCACTGCGATATGAGTTCCTTCCAGGTTCAGTATAACGATATATGGTTCGATCATCGATATTTGTGCCTCTTTTCAAATCGCTGGCAAATGAATTACTAATAAAAACATTGCCGCCAAAATCATATGTATTAATAGTGCCTACATATTTTGCACCATGCTTTTTCTTGAATTCTTTTTCTTTGTCATCTAATTTACGTTTTTGATCAAGTGCTTTTTGTTGGCTATCAAAACCTAACTTTTGTGAAATCTTGTCAAATTCTTCTAAGAACTCTTGTATAACATCTAATCTGCCTTGAACAAGTGCTTGTACAGGACGAACCTTATCGTAATAGTCCTTACCGTGCCTTATTTTATTAGTGTAATATCTTTCAAATGAACTTGAAATATAATTTTGAATATTGTCTCTTAATCTATGTGCAACAGGTTCGCCAAAAGGATCTGGTCGATTTATAGCATCTAATGCATCAGTTAAGTTATTTGCTACTCCTCTACGCATACCCAAAAATTCTGGACCGTCATAATCATCTTTGAATTCTGTATCTTCAATACCTTCTCCTGCCATTATTTCTGCCAGTTTATCATCTGTATCGGCTTTGTTCATGTCAATAAGATATTCCACCAAGTCACCAATTTCTTTCATAGTGTCGTGGTATACTGAAGGATTTTCTTCTTTGATATCTTCCAAATGTTCCCAACGCATTCTCAACTTTTGCATGATTTTACTCAATGCATTTTCTCTATAACTATCATCGCCGGTTAAATTAGGATTATGTTTTCTTGATACTGGGTGGTTCCATTCTGGATACTGCTTGAGGTGATCCATGAATTTATTAAATGCTTTTTTATTATATGGTGTTCCTGGTTCAAATAAAGGACCATAACTATAAGAACCACTTACCAGGTGTCTATGAAACTCTTTGTATTCCCTACCAATAGTACCCATATCATCTAGCATAATAGCCAATCTATCTTGCTTAGAGTCAGTGTTAGTGCCAGGCATTGCATCAGCACCCATCTTAATAAACTGTTTTGACTGCTCACTGTCTTTGATTTCTTCACTGTTTACAGCATGCCACATACCTTGTATTGCACGTTCTACATGTGATATGCTTATGTACTCAGGTTCTTTAAGAACATCCTTCTTGAATAATCGATCAACTCCGTTTTTGATTCTTTGAAAACGTTGACTGGGTTTAATTTTTGTATGTCTATCTGCACTAATTGTAATTTCGTCCTCAACATCTTTCATTATCTTATCAAATTGTTGATAGTTAAGTTCAAAGTCTTTTAATGTGTTTCTCAATATACCAATTGTCTTTGCATTTACAGGTTTACGATTTAGATTTTGACTTAGATCATATCCTGCTTGAGCAACACTTAACACAAATCCTCTTTGTGCTTTGCTTAAATAATATGGTGCATTTCTGCTTGGTGCTGTTGCATCAGGTTTCATGTAACCTCTTATAGGTTCACCTTCTGTAACTTCTTCTATCTCAACTTTTTCACCAGTGGCTTTTTCATAATCTGCAATCTTTTGTTTCCACTTTTCATCTGCACCCGGTGCTGATGCTTCTTTGTATCTTTCAAGCATTTCAAATGCACCAGTAAGATAATGCATGTACTTGACAAAATTTTCTTTACCAAAGAAATTTTTCAATGCATCTATTGCAGGATGATCAACTTTACCCTTTACACTTTCCTCATCGTCTGCAGATATTTTACCAACATTATTAATTAATCTAAACAGTGCTTTGACATAATCACCTTTATATGCTGTTTCGCTGTATGCCGCAGATAATGTTGTAGCATAACGTACAACTGCTTTCATGGTAGTTGGAAAATCATTATGATAGTCATGTCCGCCACCAATTCTAAATTCTATAAGTTGATTTTTTGTATCGCCGTCTAATTGGTCTTTGAAATTTATAGCAGTAAATTTGTCACCCTGAATACCTGATGCTAAAATTTGTTCTATATTTTGAATTGTTTTGACATTATCAGGGTCTGCTTTTAACTTGTAGGCTAATTTTTCCAAACTGGCCATTTGACTTTTTGCATAACTGTTACCCTTTCTGCCAAATGTACTGAGTAGATATTTGTCACCTAATAATATTGCTAACTTAACTTTATTAACAGTGATGCCGTTTGCATAGTCGTCATCATTCTTGCCTGCATAACTCATAGTGACATGCAAACCTGTTGAATTGTTTGTTTCTACATTATTTTGCTGTAGCATATCAAACAAACTTTTCATTTCTGTAAGCATTGTACGTGGTGTTTCGTACACAGGAGAAATAATTTCTGCACCTGTGCCGTAACTGTCAATAGAGCTATCAGATTCTACACGCCAATATGTTTGATTAGCACCATAATAACTGTGATAATCTCCGTATCGTACTTCACTGCGTTCACTATTGTCATCAGCCCAAGTTTCTACGTATTCAGAAACTTCTGCAAGGCCGCGGCCTTCCCCATCAGGATTACTCAAATAGTAACCATGTTCACTTAGTGTACTACTCCAACTACCATATTCGTCATTAGCCCAAGTATCTATGTCGTTTTCTTCACCTGCAATTTCATAGGCTCTGTCCATTGCTTCGCCTTCATCACGAATTGTTTCTTCAAGCCAATCTAGATATTCTGCTTCGTATTCTTCTTCTACAAATTCTCTGACCCAGTTCATATAATTCCAACCATCTTCTTCGCGGTTTTGGAATTCTACAGGATCGTCTTCTTCAAATTCTGCTTTGTATTGTTCTACTGCTTCACTGCTGGGACCACTAGAACTATCTATAAAATCATTTAACTCATTTTCTTCTTCTTTGCGATCTGCTACTAATTCGTCTATGACATCTTGCTCGTAATCCATGGCTTTTTCACCGAGCCATTCTTGATAACTTTCGTTTATCTCTTGTACAGCACGGCGGCCCTCTTGGTCATTAAGAAAATCTTCAATGTCATACCAATTATATTCATATAACCAATCGTCTTCATCGTTGGTATCTGATATGCCTTCCCAACTAGTTTCTGCTTCAAAGCCACACTTGATCGGCAAGTCTAATGCTTCTTTGGCAAGTTTTTTGTTGTTGAAATTAATTTCAAACAGTTGTTCTTTGCCTTGCTCTATGAGTTTATTTTTACGTATTAATTTTTTGATTTTTCTGTGTAAACGATTTTTCTTGTCTGTTTTGTTTAACAGTTTGTTTATTTTGCTACTGCTTTCTTGTGCATAATCTGGATTATTGATATTCAATTCGTCGTCTGCATCTACAACAGAATATTTTTTATTCTTTGGATCTTGTACAACAACTGCGTCTGGATTTGGTCCATCGCCAATTGAAGTTTTTACAACACCTAATTCATTGCCTTTATCATCATAGTATGAATCACCTTGTCCTAGTTCTCCTGCTTTTGCAGGCACAAATGGTTGTATAGGATCTTTAGGTTGAACGCCTGTGGTTACAGGACTAGATTTAGGTGGATTTGTATTTGGACTTTTTGCTTTAGGTTTTTGACTTGCTGTGCCACCTTTGTTATAGGTAGGTGCTCCTGGCGTTGCACCATATTCTTTAAGAACGTGTTCTATTGTTTTAATATTCCTAAATTTCATCGATTTAACATTCTCAATCTACGACTTGCTGAACTAAACTTTTTAGTCCTTTGGGATTTTCTAGCCATCCTGCCGCCAAACTTTGCTTTGTTTCTTTTCAACGTCAAACGTTTTTTCATATTGATAGGAGCACTACACTGACTTGCTGTTGCTACTACGCGGCCTTTGCGTCTGCCACTAGTACATCTTACAGCACGTTTAATTTTATTACCAACTTTACGCCATACCATTCTGGCTTCTAATAGATTTTCTTCTGTTAGTTGTTCGTACTTCATCCCATCATTCTCATTATTAATCCACCTACTGTTGCAAGTAAAGTGGTAACTGTAATGCCTACAATAGCAACAATCCAACTTTCTAATTTATTGAACCTTGCCTTACTATCCTCTTTGAATTCTCTTAATTCAGTTGTGATATTTTCTATACGCAACATATCAGCAATGATGTGTGCTTCTAAATTACCATTCTCGATATATTTTGGCTCTTGTTCAACTTTAATCTTTGGTTCTGCTTTGCGTGGCATAACTTATCCTATAATAATTCTTGTTTAGTGAATTCCATATTAACTGAACTCGTTGTGTCTACTGTGCCATCATTTAGAACTATACCATCAAGTTCATTTTTTAATGTATCAATTGTATGTACGTCTTCCCTTTCAAAAGCAAACTTAAAAATCCAGCCTGCTCCTGTTAAAGAAGGTGCTCCAAAATTTTCTAATACATTTGCACCAACACCATTTAATTCTACTGGATTATTCATCACAACTGGTTGAGCTCTTAATCCAATTACTTGAACAACACTTTCAAAATCCTTTTGTGTGTCGTCCGCATAATTACCTGTGCGTGTGATGTCTAATTTTGTAAACAATGAATAAAACTGAATGTTACCTGATACCACTTCAGAACTTCCCATTGCTCCGCTTCTTTGTCCAACCATATGTGTCTCCTGTATTACACTATTTATCAGATCTGAATCAAGAAAAGACAGCCAAAAGAAAAGGGTCTAAACGACCCTTCTCAAATTTGTGCATAACGCACGATCCCTAAGGTATTAGGATTTGTTTAGTAATCTTAACTAAATGTTGCGATTACTGTAGTACCTGTGATTGAAGGTGTTGCGCCTGCGCCTTGTACAGCGATATGACTACCACTTACTAAACCTTCTACTGCTACAACTACGAAGCCTTCGTTTTGTGCTTCAGCACATGCCGCTTCAACTGTTACTGCTGTTACGTCATCTACTTCTAAGATGTGAGTTGTACCTACGAAACCGTTTGCCGCTCTAACTGCCGCGTTTGGATTTGCTTGTGCCATTTTTATTCTCCTGAAAATGTTTTAATTGAGTAAAAATATTACTCTGTTACACTTATTTATCTTTTTAGTCAAAAAAATACCCGCTATATAGCGGGTATTTAATTAATTTTTTTAACTTAAAATGAGATATCTGCAATAACGTGACCTGCAATGTCGCCGTTTGCTAAATTGTCTGCGCCTTCAAGTATCATGTTTACTACAGCACCGTTTACTGCGCCTACTTTTAATACTGAAAGATTTAAGTTTTGAACTGAGCTGACCAATGCTGTGTATTGAGTTGCTGAAATGTTTCCTGATTGCTGAGTAAAACTCTTAAGAAATACATCCTTACCAATAAACTCGCCAGCCTCTGCCGCTCTTCTATCTACTTGTGCCATTTTATTCTCCTAAATAAATGCAAGTGCTTTGCACTCTATACATATATTTATCAAAAATTAACTATTTTTTAGGAGGAGGAGTAAGATTTTTCTTTGCCTTTCTATAGGCATCAATACCTAGGGCGGCTAACTTGGAAGGAGTTCTACGAATTACGCCTTTGCTTTTATCATCTGCATCTTGTTTAACTGCATCGGCACCTTTACTAATTAAATCAGTAACTGTTTTAACAGGGCTACCAAATGCCTTATCCACACCATAAGATCTGTAAGGGCCTTGTGGGTTAGCTCTGTCCAACTGATTTAATGATGCTGACTTATTGGATGAGAATTTTTTATCCTGTCGTGTACGTATAGTACTGGGTTTATCTTTTTGAGCAGTTGAGCCCGAACCCGAACCCGAACCCGTTCTAAGATGGCCGTGTGTTTGATCTGACCAACCGCCTGCTCCCTTGTTTCTTAATTTTTTATCTTCTAATTCTCTGTACCTATCACGTGCTAATTCAGCGGCAACGTCCCATGGTACATTAGCCTTTTGTAATTCGGCTTGGATAAGATTTGCAAGAACAGTAGATTTTTTATCACCAGCGGCTCGCATTCTATTAAGAATTGGCAAATGCTCAGGCCTTATTGCTTCTGTGATCTCGTAAATCTTCATACTGTTTTCCTAGACCAAAACTTTTCTATTTTAGAAATACTTGGCTTACTACTGTATTTATCAACAACTGGTTTGGGCTTAGGTGCCTGCGTCGGCTTTGCTTTAGCAACTGGTCTGTTGATTGCGTCTAGTGATATTAATAATTCACTACCTCTGCCAGTACCACCTCCCATAACACGTAATTCATTTTGAAAACGTCTAACCAATGCTCTTCGATTTTGATCATTAAGTCTAGGCCAATCTAATACAGAACGTCTCCAAGTTTTATATCTGCCGTCTGTGATACCGAGTTGAGATTCTAACCTAAACAAGTATGTGGTAAGTTCACTGCCATCTACATAGTCTCTTTGTATTCTACGCAAAAAATTGATATGCTTATCTTTACTGAATTGCAATCTATCTAAAAACTTTTTGCTGTTTATAGGATCTTTAATGTTGAAGTTATCGTTATCTGGATGGCATATTTGATATGCTAACAAATACATATCAGTGGCATGTGTTCTAAACAGTGAATAAGTGCTGTATTGTGCTGTGGCACTTGCATACTGCTTTGCTGTTTTGTTAAAATCTTTATCTAAGTACAGCATAGCCATAATTAAATTGTTCAAGTACATGAGATTAGCAATGTCTTTGCCAGTAAGAGTTGCAAATCGTCTAGTACTTCTAAACAATCTTGATTCTGATAATTCTTGATCAATTAATTGGAAGTCCATTATGAGCCCGGCTTTCCTGTACCAAAGTTTATTCTGCTAAACTCTAATCTATCTACTAACTTCAAGCCGTTGCCCATTCTGTCAATTGCTACAAAACCTTCATCGTTTGTTACACGGAACTCATCACCGTCTTGTGCAAACTTTTGCATGCCACTTAGTGCATTTAATTTTTGCACTATAATAACTTTAGCATGTATAATCTTCAAATACAAATCATATACTGCAACAATTTCTTTAGCATGTTCTTTAATAAATTTAACGCCTGCAATCATTTTTTCTGTTTTAGCGTCTTTGGTTTCTTGTCTTTTAACTTTGTCTATTTCTTTTGTCCAGTAACCAATATATTTTTGCACAAAGCCATTAGCAAAAATTTCAGGTTCGTCAAATGCTCCTGCACGTATTGCATTGTTTACATGTGCTTTTAATTGTGGCAAGAATTGCTCAACTTCATTTTTAGCAGATTCTAACCATGTAAAAGTGCTCTTGTCAATCTGTTTGAGATAATTGTTAGCATCTGTGATAGCACCTAACACTGTAGCACTTTCGTCGTCAGTCATACTCACTGTACCACTAACATCATCTATTGTAGCATCTGCTAACCATACATCATTAGAATTACCTAAACTTTTTGCATTAAAGCCAAAATTTGCCTGCATGTCATTGATAGTAGGGCCACCAGTGTATTCTGTATGCCATACAATACCCATGTCAGTTGATAAAATTTTATTTGCTAATTCACTGTCTTTGGGAATAGCATACATAATTGTGTTTGGTTTGAATGCAATAAGTTTTTCGCCTTCCCATTCAATTTCTTGGATGTCTTCTTTGCTGTACATAAAGTCACCTTGTACAACTCTGCCATTCCAATTAAGTTTACCAAGTTTTGCTAATGCTAATTTTAATTTTTTATTTAGGCCCTCACCAGGATGATTGTTATCAATGTCTCTGCCTGTGAAATTCAGTTTTGGTGTTTTAGCAAACACACCTTTTGTACCCACAAAGAATCTATTACTTTGAGGATCAATGCCAGCAATTACAGCAGGAGCACCATCCCACTTGAGAGTCATGTTAAATTTTTGTTTGCTGTTACCTTCTAGCATTTGATGTAAACTGTATAGATAGTCTACTGCTTCTTTGGCACCTGCATAGCCTTTGTTGAAGATGTGATCTTCAAGATGTTCCATGTGAGTGTTTTGTTCTGCTTCTGCAAGAAAACTTTCACTGAGTATTTGTGTTATTAGTGGTTTTGAAACTTCAACAAATCTCATGTTGATTTCCTTAAATGCCTGGCATTTCTTGTTGTTGAGGGTCGCTAGGATCGGCTTTTTTAAGAGACAAACCGAGGCCGCCTGCAAGAATACTTGCTACTGCTTGTTTCTGTTGCGGCGATAAGTCTTTTAGATCATTAATTAACTCAGGGTCAACACTTCCTTTCGCTTTGGCAATAGCATCTACAGAATTTTTAGAACCATAATAATTACCATGGTAGTCAGTTGCCTTTTGTGCTATTTTCAAAAACACAGAACCTAAGTACTTGTTTAATAATCTTGGATTATCAAAAACCTTTATAGGGTCAATTTTTGGCACATCTGGATACATGCCTTTTGCAATTTTGTCAATGGTGCCTTCTCTAACACCGTTGTCTTTGAGATATTTTCTTATCTTGCTAAAATAATATCCGCCGCCAACTTTAAGATCTTGTGTTTCAACATTGGGATTAAGAACTTCTTGATGAAACCATTGTGTTTTGAGGTTTGCTATTTGTTGATCAAGATTTGCTGATGCATCTTGTTTATCTGCGTCCGAACCATCTGCAGGAAGTCTAAAATTTTGTGATTTTTGTTTTGTTGCTAACTGAGCTACACTCTTCTTGAAAGTACTTGTACCTCCATTACCAAACTGTACAGGTTGCCTTGTTTTAACATCTTGTATTACATCATTTGCTGGGTTAGGTAATTTAATACCTTTTTGATTAGCAACTTTAAGCCAATCATCTAACAAAGATTTGCCTAAATCTTTTCCAAGTTTTTTACCTTGTGCGGCCGCCCCGCCTTTGAATAAATCTGTAATAAAATTTTCTGAAACTTCGTTAACTTTCATCGTTATCTCGTTGGCTTTCTTTTATAATTTTTTTAATGCCACGAGAAAATTTCATTGCGTCTCTGCCGCGAATGCTGTTAACCAATCTATTTTGCAAATCTTTTGCTACATCTGCATCATAATATCTATCAATTTGTTCTAATAAATTGATTGCACTCTTAATTACATGCTCGCCACGATTTTCAACCACATGATTTCTATCTCTGTCGACAGAAATTTGGTTTAATTCCTCTAAAATACTTCGTGTTTTACGCACTGTAAATTTCCTCTAAGGTTATGCAAGTATTTATCACTTTTTATTCTTTATAAAGTTCATTAACTCTAGAGATTGCTGTACAGTGTTGTCTGCATTGTCGCTGTCTGCTTTTATACTATTGCCTCTTTTCAATTGATCTACTAATCCTGCTGTGGTTACTGTGAGTGCATCTTCTTCATCTTCGTTGAGATCTTCAATTTTCAATGTATCTGGATCAAACTTCAAGTCTACTTTACTACCAACACCACTACTTGAACGTGTTTTCATAAACTGTATTTGATATCTACCACGTTCTCGCATAGCATTACTTGTAAAAATACCCACAACATTATCTGCTGTTTGTATTTTACTAATACCACCTGCAATATGACTGTGATCAAATTCTATTTCTTCTACTGCCGCTCTGTTTAACTGCGATGCAGTTACCATTAACAAGTTACGTTCTGCCGCTAAGTTACGCAATTCTTCTGATACAAACTTGTCTTTGATAAATGTATTTTCAGCACTTACCTTGCCACTGATAGGCATCATTAAGTCTAAGTAGTCAACCAGCAAACAGTCGACTTTTACACCGCTTTGTATTTCATATTCACGTAAGAATGCACGTATGTCGTTTGCAGTAATACCACTTGGCATGTACTTAACACGAAACTTACCAGCACTTTTGGATTTCATTTTCACTTTTAAGTGTACGTCATCCATGTTCTTCATGATTTCTCTAGCGGCATAACCACTAACCATGCTGTCAAGACGCATACTAATAAGTTGTTCACTAAGTTCTAAACTAATGTAAACAACATTAAGTCCTGCTAAACTCCAATTCACACCAAAGTTTTGCAAGAATAAACTTTTACCTGCGCCGGAGCCTCCTGCGAAAATCGTGATTTCGCCTCTGTTCAGTCCACCGTAAAGTTTTTGATCTATCGCTTTCCACCCCGTTGACACGGCGCCGCTTTGCTGTTTTATCCATTCCAATCTCTCCTTTGGATTTTCAAAGTATTCTAAGCCCAAGTCTTTTACTAGGCCTGTTTGTACGGCATCTTTGATTTTGCTTTCAACTGTGCCATAATCCTGTTTTTCTAGCAAGTCTGTGCTTTCAATGATTGCTTTTTCTAATGCTTTATGTCTACAAAAAGTTTCAAACTCATCCATAAACCAGTTTTGATGATCTGGCGTTATGTTGGGCACAGGTTCAATTGGAACTTTGCTGATTGCGTTTAGTTGTTCTAATGTAGGCAGTGAATTATAATGTTCACTATGACTCAACAGCAATTCAATTGCTGGTTTATATTTTGTGTTAAAGTGGTCTGGATGCACAATGTTTTGGCATCTTGAAAATAGATCAGGATCACTGATCAAGAACCTTACAAACAGTTCTTGTATTTCTTCGTTATATTCTTTTATATCACTCATCGGGTTTGTGTATCCAGTTTAATAAATCAAGTCTTTTCCAAATACAGTCAGCCATATACTTATAGCCCATTCTGTTTGGAGTAATAAAATCGTGATTGTCAATTAAGTCATGATCAATCAAGTCTTCTTTGTCGGACAGGAAATCGTCAGTAGTAATTGCATTAGAAATAATATGTCGCTCGGTTATCCAATTGTATGTAGAAGAAAAACGATGATATAAATCATCCCATGGCAACCTAGACTGATTTGCAGTTATAGTAAGTAATCTCATTTTACGTCTGTTGACCCATTCTTGCATCATAATACAAGATTCAAAAAACTTATTGTTTACATACTTTGCAGAGTAATGTTTGTCTGCTTCTCTAAAATATTCCAATGCATCATCTGCAATTTTTTGAATGTGTGGTGGACAATCTATGTGGTAATCTATATCGTCTATGAAAACTTTATCTTGTATGTAATCATACTGTAACCAAAAATTATAATCTGCATTATGCAATTCATTATTACGAGGATGTGACATTTGCCAAATAACAATATGATTTTGAGCATGGTCTTCATTTACAGATTCTAATGATTCTATTACTTTTCTAACAGACCTAGTATTAGATGCTCCTGCCATTGACATATTATGAACAGAAGAATAATATGCTTCGTAGTGTCGTGACCACGTATGTTTGCTAATAATACTTTCAAGACCAGGCCCATGAACTTGTTTACCTATGTATTCTCTTTGGACTCCTTGAGATAATGCATCGCCTACTATTGTTAATGTTGTATGATCTTGTTGGGTATACTTCATAATAATTTACTTTTAACCTGTGCCTTTATTTTGTTTGCTGTAGCATAACTTAGAATACTTTGTAAAGTTCCTAACCGTGTATATTTATTTACTGCATCAGCGGCATCTTTGCAATCATGATGCCACGGTGGAAAACTTACTTCCCAACCCAAAGCAATAGCCTGATCAATTAATTCTTTACCTGCACTATCTCTGTCAGGACACAGTATAACACGTTTGCCTAACTTTTCAATTAAGTGTGCTTGTTCTGGTGTAACACTGTTTCCTAATACACTAACACCATCTATCAGTATAGCATCAAATACACCTTCGGTAACAATTACAACATCTCTGTCTGTGTCTGCAAACTTATCTATATTAAACACATAGCCTTTTTGCATATTATGTAGATACTTTGGTGTCTCCTTGTCTGGTGGATTAATATGTCTAGCAGTCCAACCTACCAATTCATTATTGTAAGTAAATGGAACTACCAATCTCTGCTTGTACAAACTTTCGTTAATGTGTAACAATGGATATATGCCCAGTAGTCCTCTTTGTTTTGCATACTGTTTTACAGGATGATTCTCAGGTAAGTGAGATACACTTTCTACTGTTTTAGGTAATTGTACAGCATCAAATTTTGCCATTGAATAAACATAATCTGTTTCTGTTGTTGCAGATAACTCTTCGCTATGTTTTAATAATTCTAATTGTACAGCATGTACATCTGCCGAACTTGCACCTAACTTTTCACAGAGATCTTTGTAACGTTTACCCATATGAGGACTCGGTGTCCAGCCAGTAGTATAATTACAATTAAAACAATGATAACTTATTTTAGTGCCATTTGTGATAATACCACCACGTTTTCTTGTGTCACTGCACATAGGACAATCCATGGTAATCCAACCACTAGGAGTTTTGTTAGTTTTAATAGGTAAATTACTAACCACTAAGTTGTGTACTGAGTAAACAATCTCATCAATCATGTGTTTATTATACACTCTAAATGTCTATAAGTCAAGACAATTATAGTTTCTTTTTCTTGCTGATGTTAGCCTAGCCAAAGCTCGTTTATTGGAAAGTAACCTAGGAAATAACTTTTGATATAGTGCTTCTAAATTTTCTCCTGATAAAAATTTAACTGCCTCAACTGGGTCTGCAGGAAAGTCTGCTTCAAAAGTGTAAAAACCTAATTCACGTAACTTGGCATGTGTAGTAGTTTCTCCTACAACCATGAAAGGTCTCATTCCTATAATTGGTTTGTAAGTTTTTTCTGTGAGCAAAGGTATGTAATGATCGTCACGTTGTTCGCCTAATGTTTCAGTTACAATACATAAAAAACTTTTTTTCCAAATATCTGAAATACCCAGACTGAATGCATCTGCAGGAATTTGATATTGGTCGTCATCACCAGACATAAGGGAGTTCATGCCATAATTGTTTTCATCAAAATTTCTATAGTGAGGAGGCTTTCCTTCCCAAGTTTCATAATCTTTGGTTTGTACTCCCATAGTAAATACACCCTTATCTAAAAGGTTGTTCTGCATGAATTCGTATTGTAATTTAACTCTGTGAGCACTGGGCTTTCTGTTATAACAAAGATAGGTATTTGTAAAAGTGTCATATGGCTTGATTTCTTCATCTGTGTATTTTTTGAAGAATGTATCACATGCAAGAAACCAATAAGGTATGTACTCGGCATTGAATTCATCACTTGCTACATTGCCAACTACTTTTACATTATTGGCGCCTAAGCGATCAATGCAATACTCAAATGTGGACCACCAATTATCTAAATGCATTTTATCAAAAAACTCATAGAACATTATGCATTGTATGTCAGGATTACCATCTAGTAGTTGTTTGACTTGTTGGTATTTAGGTACATTTGATACACCTAATTCTTGCATGTTTCTATTGTTGTTTACAGGATCAAATTCCCACATGGTATTAACTTTGATTCCAGAACGTTTACCAAAGTAAGTAGTGTACAATCTATCAGAAAGTTCAATGTCAAAATTAAATGTTGTAGATTCGGGGTTTGGATAACCGGCACCAAAAAGGTCGTAATGTATGTGTGTCATTGTGTGCTATTAATTTCTTAACAACACTTTGTCAATTGATCCTGATTCCGGCTTACTTAAAATTCTTACCCAATTACAATTAATATTAAAATTCGTGTGGGAAATGGACGATGTATTACTTAGGTCAATGTTTTTAACATCAAACCAATCGGTACTTGCATCATCATTGTCAGGCACTGCTGTTAAACAACTTGCCTGAATTGTAACTTGTCCTGTGTAAGTGTTTGGATATATTGCCATAGTGTGTTGTGCATTAGCAAAGTTTCTATCTAAATTTCCGTAGAGTGCGTTTGTAACAAAAGTATTAGATGCATCGCCAATCATTGTGTTGCCTGTTTGTAAAAAAGTATTTTGAGTTTGTGTTGGAATTGGTGTTAGGCCCAGTTGGTCTGCAATTTCTATATCAAACGCAACATTGTTATTTTGATCACTGTACACAGGCCTGTCTTGTACTTCATCTTCTGACATAGTTATATAAATTTTATATAAGCCTGGGTTGATACCTGCTAAGTCTCCTTCAGATAGTGTTAATTTAAGAACACCAATGTCTGAAGTATGTTCTAGTATACGTGATACCAATCTTTTTTTAGTAGTAGGACTAACTATGTATGCTCTTAATGTATGTGCAAAAACATTCTGTTTTTTCCTATCTCTGTCACGCACATTTAGAAAAATGTCGTTTGTAACGCCTTTATGGGCAACTATTCGTCTGTTATTCATAGGTCTATTATCCAAGTTCAGACTGTCTCCGCCGATTACATAATCTATATGCTGTTCATATAGATACAGTCTGTTATTCAAAATACTCATAACTATATTTATCTGTCTTTCAAGATTGGTAAATATGTTTAATGTCAGAAAACCCATATCAACAATTAGAATTCTTAACAGGAATATCGTACGCTGGTGAAGAATACGTTGGCATAGTAGTGAACCAAGATAACCAAATCATAACATTTTATGATGTACAATCAATCCCATCCAATGAGGCAAGAAAGGACTTCTTGGAGTATGGAGAACTTTGGTGGTGGGAAAGCAATAGACAGATACCAATAGATGTATTTTTGCATCATGAGATGAAAACATTTTTACCTGCTATAAAGACTTTTGCTATGAAGGATGTAGAAATATTGTTTGGTCCTGTAACTAGCCTACAAAAACTAATTAGAAAAAGAATTAAAAGACGTACTGTCCAACTAGTACGTAAAACTGACTAACCCAACTGCTCAACTATTAAATTTAACTGTGCTATAATAGCAATAGCATATCCATAACTGTGACTTTTCTTAAAGAAGTAAGTGTCGTCTTGTGGCTTTACCCAAACATCGGCCTCAATTTCTTGCCATGTCTTGCCAACTAAATGTCTTTTACCAGGTCGGATCATTGCTAGTATCATTGCTAGTTGATCTACACTTGTAGGAGGATATTGTTTTACAATATCCCAATGGTTGTTGATGTGAAATAATTGCTCTACAATGTCTTGATGTTCAAACAATTCCCAAATAGGTTCAGCATCTATTAGACTTTGTAAATGGCTTTCACTTTTTACATCTTTGTATATGTGATTATTAAGGAAGTCGACCTTGAACCAACCTTGCTCTTCTGCATCTTTATAATCAATGGTGCTGTATCCTTCTATTGGAAGAAAAGGAATGTTCTGAAAGTACACGCCAGTATTGTGTTTTGTGTATTCACCGTTCTTCAATATACTAGCAGGAGTTGTCTTAACTAATTTTAAGAACTCATCTCTGTTAAACATATCGATGTCTACATCAAAATCAATCTTCATCGCTGAACAACATACTCCACTTCATTAATTTTTCTTTTTTCTCTTTCATTCTATCTGTGATTTGTTCATTGGTGACGAGACCACTCATTTTCATTATCTCAATCATGGTCATAACGTCACCAATTTCGTCTTGGAGATTACGCAAATACTTTGTTTTGCCTTTAGTACGGATTACTTTACTACAGGCTTGTATTAACTCGCCACATTCTTCCATAGTAATGACTAACATTTCTTCGCGTTTTTTCATATCTCTTTTCCTTTGAACTCCTCTGCTAACGGAAATATTTCTGCTATAACATCTGCCACAGCATGAGCAATATCCATATGCTCTTGTTGTGTGCCATTAGCACCACGTAATTCAATATAATGAATCCAACTACGCAACGTACCATTAACGTACAAGCGGCTTAGTGTGTTTCCTTCCGGAAGTACTGCTCTTGCCTGCTCTTTGGCAATACCGTTGCTTACAGCGAAGTTATAAGCGTCTAAGGCGGCATCTATAACAGACTTTTGCATTTCCTGCCATGATAGTTCTAATGCAGGATCATCACTAGGAATACTATTTTGCCTATTTTTAGGGTCTTGCATTCTTGCTTCACGTAATTCAAATTCTAAATCTTTTGTTGGGTCAGCATAACGTTGACTAAACTCTTGGAAACTAAAACTCCTATGACGTAACAGTTGTCTTGCTATGTCTCTGGTTGTTTCTACTTCCATGCACACTGATACCATTTCAAGTGGTGACCAATGCTTATGCTTCATCAAATACTTCACAAGTTTTTCACTTGTTTCTTTGTTGTTTTGATTATCTGGATTACTTACTCTGGCACAATAGGCCACTAAGTCTAATGCTGACTCATTGTAATCTGGTGCTTGTGAGTGACTAATTAATTTTACTTTCATTATATACCTGCTTGTTCACATGTGTCTTTAATTGCTTGAACCTCATCTGGATTCTTTGCAAATACTTTAAGCCAAAATTGAGCATCAATAACATGCTCAATCATTTTGACTTGTTCACTGCTAAACCTTGTTAGCAATTGGTCTCCAGTGTTGCTCAAATAGATCAACCATGGGGATATTTTTACAGCTCTGATATCATGAACTGCTCTTGGAGCACTAACTAGTGTAAAATATTCAGTCCAATCAGCATCATTATCATTCGCCCACTCAGTGAGATAAATTACACTACGTTCTAATGCTCTCAATCCTGGTTCTTTCTTTACATACTGTAACAAGAACTCATCATACAGTTTATCTTTACTCCAGTCTGCTAATTTCTTAGCATTCTTAATCAACCATTCTGCAAACTTTTCTGGTTCTAAATATTCATTGCGAATACAACTACGACCAAACTTAGTAAAACCTTCATAGTATTGGCTACGGATAAAGTCTTCCATAGTCTTTGGCTTACTTACAGTTGTGTTCAACTCATAGAACATTTGAAATACACGATAACCTAATCTAACGTGTGTCATATCTTTGTCTGCCCAACGTCTTTTACGTGGACACATGTGAGCGGCTAGTGTGCGTTCGCTACGAAAAGTTTTTTCGCACCACTTACACTTATTATCACTTTCCAAAGATATCTTTGATTGCTTTGTCATCGTAACCATGTGCTTCTGCTAATTGTTTTAATTCATCTTTAGTGTTTATATCTAATATCATTTCCAACTCATCTGATTTGAGTGTGGGAAACAAGTCTGATAAAAACTCTGTAACCTTGTTCTTTTTCTTTCTGCTGTTTGGTGGCTTGATGTAAGGATGAAATTCTATCTTACCTGTGCCACACATACTCATCAACATCCATTGCAATTCTGGGTGCTTGTAAATCTCTTCAAAATTTTTGTTTACAAGTTCATTAACCATAAAAATAAAATGTGCGGCATTCTTGCCTTGCACACTACTTGCATATCTCATCATCATCCATGTGCTAAATGCTTTTGTCTGTTCAGCATTTAGTCTATTATACCAACCTTTGTCTCTTTTGTCAATGGCGGCCATAACAGTTTTCAATGGCAATGCTGGTTGCTTCTTAGGCATGATAGTCCTTGTAGATTGTAATAAAGTGTTCTTCGCCCTTTGCAACATTGTCTAGCCAACTTGTATCTGCACTGTCGTCTGCATTGTCGCTTACATACTTGTAACATTTGAAATCAATGCCTCTTTGCTGACAGGCTTTTGCAATAGCAAATGCCTCCATATCAACAACGTGAGCTGGTATTTCTAAATCTGGATCTGTAACAAAGTTATCTCCTGTGCTACATGTATACCCAATACCATTTGAAATAGTAATTGGATCTTTTGGTAACATCATTTCTATTGCCTCAGGACACTTGCCTTTGTCTCGTTCAACAAAGTTAACCATTTCATGGCATCCTTCTTTTAACACAATACCACCTGCTGTTCCAAAATTCCAAACTCTAATTGGCTTGAACTTCTGTATTAACCTAGCGGCTGTTAGTGCGGCATTGATTTTACCTACACCAGTAAAAAATACATTATCCCATTTGGCCATGTTAGGTGCCTCATGTTCTAATGCTATTAAAATTAAGTCTTTCATTCGTTTATATCCATGACGCTGAATGTTTCCACTCCGCAATAGTCCTTTAGTTTAGCAGTTCCTTCTAAGAAAGTCAAGTCTATTATGCAGGCATAATTTATATCATATCCTCCTGCTTGTTTAATTAATTCTACCATAGCATTAGCAGTACCACCTGTAGCACTTACATCATCTACAATGCATATTCTATCAGTGTATGCAAACTGAACACTGTCTAGCATTTCTAAAGTTTCTTCACCGTACTCTAATGTGTATGAATATGACTTTACTTTGCCCGGCAATTTACCAGGCTTACGAACAATGTGTAAAGGGATGCCTAATGCTAGTGCAACAGGAGCACCCCATATAAAGCCACGAGCATCGGGTGCAACAATCTGTGTTGCTTTGATACTTCTGCAATATGCAACGACCTTATCTACAGTGTACTTAAATGCTTTTGGGTCTTCGAGTATGCTCGATATATCTTTGAACATAACTCCCTCTATTGGGAAGTCAGGTACAGTACGGAGTATTTTATTGAGATCCATTACTGAGGGAACACCCTTAGAGGACAATTTTGAGAATACCTTCTCTTTTGAATATGTCCACTTAAAATAACTTTGTCTCCTGTGGTAAATGTGTAATCACCTGCTTCTTGTGATACACTGATTCCTGACCCACCATTGTGTATATCTACAAACAACATCACACCTGGTCTCGACATACCTTGTCCAACTCTATTACCAATTGCATTTCCTATTGCGACACCTGCTCCTGTTGCAAGTACTTTTGCTAATTCGCTTTCGTCCTTTGCAACACGATTACCAACGTAACCACCAGTAATAGCACCTGCGGCTTGTGCTGTTTCAACATCGCCTTCTATGATAATATCCTTAACAGATATAACTGTACCGGTTACAAACGGACATGGCTCTCTGGCCTCATCACGTTTAGTTACTTCAGGTTTAAGACTGCCACCAACCGCACAACCTGTGAGTGCTAAAATTAACAACGTACTTAATAATACTCTCATAATATCTCCTAGAACAAATTAACTTGTTCCCAAGGTAAATCTGCTTTACCAAAATGACCATAATTAGTTGTGGTCGTTAAATCTAAACCAAACAAGTCAAACCTATCAATGATACCTTTGGGTGTTAAGTCTACTAATTGTTGAATTTCGTGTGCTAAGTCAGTTCTAACTTTGCCATCTGCATACACATAAACACTAGTTGGTTCTTTGATACCAATAGCATAACTTAATTGTACTGTGGCATTCTGTGCTTTACCACTTGCTACAATGTTCTTAGCCAAGTAACGTGCCATGTAAGCCGCACTTCTGTCTACCTTGGTACAGTCTTTGCCACTGAATGCTCCGCCACCGTGCGGTGCGTAACCGCCGTAAGTATCAACAATAATCTTTCTACCAGTTAATCCTGTGTCACCATCTGGACCACCAACAACAAACTTGCCAGTTGGATTGATCAAGTATTCAGTATTCTCATCAATTGGTGCATTACATTCTTGTAATGCTTTTACTACTAATTGTCTAATAGCATCACGAGTGTGTTCAAGTGGATAGTCTTCTGTGTGCTGACTGCTACAAACAACTTTGCTAATTCTTAGAGGTGTATTAATGTCTGCATATTCCATAGTGACTTGACTTTTGCTGTCTGGTCCTAACCATGTACTTGCTTTATTTCTTTCTTGCTCTAAAAATTTTAGAATCTTGTGACTGTAATAAATTGCACTAGGCATGTAATCTTCTGTTTCATTACATGCATATCCAAACATCAGTCCTTGGTCACCAGCACCAAACGTGTCTGTGCCTAATGCAATATCAGGTGATTGTCCGTGTAGTTCATTGTAAACTGTTAGTGTAGCCCAATGGAAGCCATCTTGCTCGTAACCAATTTCTTTTACTACGTCTCTGACAATTTTTTCAATTGCCATTTTGTTAAATTTATCACTCTTGTACTCACCTGCCAATGTAACCATGTTGGTAGTAACCAGTGTTTCTACAGCCGCTCTGTGGCTTAGTTTTCCATCAATTAAAAATGTTGCTACAGCATCTGAAATATGATCTGCAACTTTATCCGGGTGTCCAATACTTACACTTTCGCTAGTAAATTGGTAACTCATACTAAATCTCCTATGTCTAAATCCGATACCTTGTTAAACTCCTTGACAAAAAATGCACATCTGGGTTTCGGCTTATCCTCTAATGGTATTGCTAGTAAATGACCATTTTTTAGTTTAGGAAAGTACCATTTTACATCTTGGTAAATGTTCGTTATACTTATTTCAAAACTGTCTGGTATCTTGTTACTTAATGGATTCATTGCTAATGCTCTAAACCCTCTATTGTTGAGACTTGTCAACGGCAAACATTCAACGCCGCCATAGTCCTCGTCACATAAAAGTATACTCCAATCCATTGGCATCTGTACATTATAATCACCAATCTGTAAACAAATTGCTGGGGCATAAAAACTTTCTAAAAAGATCAATGGTAAAAAATAAAAATCAACATCATCTGAATCACTGGCATCTAATGCACAGTATCGTAAATCATCAATTTCTTCTGGCACCGTATCTAAATCATACGGCAGATTTTCAATAGTTAATATCTTCATTTATACTCCACTTTGGTTACAGTGTGACGAAAGTTCTGCTCCTTGTAATATGTCTTTCTTTTAGTTAGGTGTCGTCTACTGTATTTTAAGTTACTTGTTATGTCAATTATGTTAACATAATCTTTATCTTCTGCTTTTCGAATACCCCTTCCGATACTCTGTATGACTCTTACAAAACTTTTACCTGGCTCTAATAGAACCAAATTAAATATCCTTGGTATATTAATACCAACTGCCGCAACGCCATATGTTGCAACAATAACCTTATTGTTCATCTCAGATATTTCATCATACTCAGATTGTCTATCCTTGACTTTCATACCACCACTAACAAATGCCCAATCAGGATTCATCTCAGAAAATATTTCTCCAGTTTTAATTCTATCAATTAATACTAGTGTGTTTCCATGAGTAGACAACTCTTTAATCACAGTTGAGAGATGTGTGAGTCTATCAATGTCAGTTGTGAGCCACTTTAATTCTTGTGCATAACTGTTGAATCCTAGAGGACCATCTTGCATTTGTAATATACTAATGTCGAGGTCTGCTAGTACGCCCATATCTTGTAACTCTTTACTACTGAGCTCTCCTATAACTGGACCTAATGCACATACACAACCAACTGCTTCATGTTCATCCTTTGGTATTGTTCCAGTAAGTCCCCAACGAATAGGAACGTTCTTAAACATACCACTCAACTGATCTCTGAGTACATCTGCTTTGGCTTTGTGTACTTCGTCTACCATAATGCAAACTACGTCCTCTAAGAATACATCTAGGTCAACTTCGGCTTCACCAGCCTTTGTTTTCTTTTCTAATACTGCAAGACTTTGCCATGTACAAATTGTATGTGTCTTGTCATATTCTTTTCTGTCACCAAACAGTACACCAACATCCATACCTAAATTCTTATAATCTTTTTCTGTTTGTACAACCAAGTCTTTGTTAGGTACAATAACAATAGTCCTGCCATAGTCTTGACACTTGTGACTAAGTACAGCAGTGATTAAAGTTTTACCTGCACCAGTTGCAATTTGTTGCAAACATTGAGGATTAGAAAGGAATCTATTAATTGCTTCTACTTGATAGTCTCTTAATATAATAGGCAAGCCTTCTGCTGGATGATTCTTTGGCCACGCAATGTGATCAAAACTACTTGCTTCAACAGGTTCAAAGTTGAAATCCCAACTCTGTCTATTATCAACTACCTCAACATTGTAACCTTCTTTGGTTACTATTGGTAGCAGTTGATCAAGTAGGTTGAGATATGTTCTACCGCCTATATCGCAAAATCGAACACAACCATCCCATCTACCTAATTTGTATGCTGGCATATGATAAGCATACGGCAAAAAGTATTTCACTGCATCTGAAATCTTGCGTCTTGTTTTAACATCAAGTCCAACAAATTTAACGTTGACTTCGTCTCTAATTTCTAAAGTTACTTTTGCCATATACTATATTTTATCTTATCTCAATGAAAAAGTCAAGAAGATTTTTTGTCCACCAACATTATATCCTGGAAGTATTTCAGTTACATCATCAAGTAAGTCTTGTACTGTTAAAGAAACTTCAAACTTGTCTGAAACTTTTCTTGTTAGCACAAAGTCTATTGAGGATATATCTTCTAATACTGCACCATCATATGGCCCAGGTTCTCTTTCAAACTGCCCACGGTATCTAAGTTCAGCAGTTGAATTTCCAAAACTTGCAAAATATGACACACTGCCTTTGTACTCAGGTACTCTAGGTTGATCTGTATCTGTGTATGCAAAGAATACATTTAGACTTCCATATGGTACTGGATACGTATCTTGGAACCTAATACCTTTTGTGTCGTACTTTCCTGTGTTTACATACTGGCTAATAGTTCCGTCATAGTCAATGTTTTCTTCAAACTTGTAACTGAACAATGAGAAACCTATGTAACCAAGTTCAATACCCATACCTTCTTCTGGTTGTAGATTTGGATTTGGTTGTACCCATGAATCTCCATACTGCTGATACAATGTTGGATTTCTATAACTAGTACTGAAGTTACCATAAAGCCCTTCTAACTCATACCCAACACGATAAACTGTTGCATCTTCACTAATACGAGCACCAACTTGAAAAGTATCTCTAAAGTTAATAGTTGCATAACCACTAACATTATCTTGGTTTTCACCAGCGTATTCTTCTTTGTCGTAAGTAATACCTGCAATAAGTTTTGCTGGTGGATAACCTAGTTCAAAAGATTCTCTGGCATCAAAGTAATAACGTTTTGCATCACTTTGCCAAGTGCTAACACCTTCAGTGAAGTATTCGCTATCTGTGTTACTGTAACCAAGAGTTAGATTGTTATTTCTAATACTGATATCAGTTTTCTCGCCGGACTGTAAACAATCATTTGACTGTGAAAACGATGCAGTATAGCAGTTGTCATAGTCATAATCATAATCAACATGTGACATTGCCACTGTGAATCCTAGCACATCTTTAACTGACTTAATGGTTGTGTTTTTGTAATCATCTTGTTCAGTGTTATCATTACGCACACTGTCATTGACTACATCAAACGATGTAATACTAATTGCATCAAACAGTGCTACATTTAGCAATCGGTGATCTTCACCAATTCTTACAACACCTTGATTTGATATCTCATCATTAATAAACACAGTACCACCAAGACTACCAGAGCCATAAAGAACACCGTTTGGTCCACTAACAACTTTTACTGATTCCAACCCACTAACAATATCATGTGCAAAGTCATACCAACCTGCACCTGCATCATTAACCGGGACACCATTTCTGTAAACAGTTGTGTGTACTGTTTGAGCACCACGCTCATTGAATAATGCCGCACCGCCATAACCACCTGCAACAAATGATGTTGCTGGCATTAATGTTTCAATCAAAGAAAGATCCTGGGATACATCAGTTGCGTCTAGTATTTCTAAACTACCGACAACCACAATTTCTTCTATGTAGTCATTATTATTTTCTTCTGCCTTTAGATCAAATGCAATCATCATCACTAACATAATAAATGCCGTTATATATAATGGCATAAAGTTTTTATCAAAATTACCTAGTTTCATTTTACCTCTTATTGTTATAATAAAGTACCCCCCGAAGTTATCTCCGGGGGGTTTGTGTTGCTACACTATTGTGGGAGAATGTTATGCAACACGTTTCATACAGGTTGATTCTGCAAGTTCTTTCCAAGTGTCTGGACTCATTTGTCGTAAGTCAGCAATCTTGAGAACCATCCTGAGTGAAATTTCACGTAATCTTGCACTCTTCAATAACATGAAGTCTACAATTTCAGTATTCTCATCTGGTGTCCAACCATATTCATCGAGCATACCATCACGTACAATTTGATTGATTCTTATGAAACGATCTTCCACACTATCCATTTCCAAATCAATGTAGTGACAACGTGACATCAAAGCCGCTAAGTGATCTTGAATCTTCTTAGAACGAACATTCTCAAAGTTCACGTTAGTGATAAAGATCACGCCACCTTTGAAGTCAAACCTATCAGGTATACCTTCCCTACGCAAAGCCACTGATTCTGATTTCCAAGAAATAGTTCTCTTCTTACCGGAGTCAAGTACTGCCTTCAACATGTTCAAGCAAACCTCGTCAAACAAGATGCTGTCACAGTCGTCAAACACAAGGATGTCACCTTTTGCTGAATTGTTGTAAAGAGTTTGAAACAAACCAATTGGTGTCATTGAGCCTTTAACAACTTCAGTTCTAGGCGGCTTGTTAGACAATTTTTGCATCATGTCATATTCGTCTAGAATCTTTTCAACACCAAAGGACTTACCAACTCCAGGAGGGCCACTTACAATAAGACCTCTAACAACACCGTTTGCCACAGCATCAGTCATCTCATCGAGGATATTGAATCTACGTTTGATTCTATCCATAGCCTCTTCTACAGTTTCTTTTTTCTCAGCCTTTACAGGAGTTTCCTCAGCAACCTCACCAACATACTCAACATGTTTTGGATCTTCGAGTAAAACTCTAATAGCAGTTTTGTCTGGACCTAATACCTTGCTGGCATCTACAGTTACAAACAAACCTTTCTTACCGAATGTACTAGGCTTGACCAACGGAAACACAGTATCAGTGATAGGTGCATTTCTGTAAGTGCCTTGGATAATTCGAACTTGCTTTTGCGTATTTTTCATAATTTTGCCTCCCACAGCAATTAATTAATATACATATAGTATAACATCTTTTAGGATGTTGTCAACCTTTTTATGCTACCTGTTTGTTAGATTCAAACCACTGAGTAAGTCCTGCATAGTTTACAGACTGCTGGTTGTCCATCAAGAACGTTTGAGCATAATCCTTCTGCTCACCACCCCTTGCCATAGTCCACGACTCTGTCTTCTTGAGGATTTCACGACGCATGTAGCCCATGTCACCGTTATCAGAAACACGAACAGCATTCCACAACTTGCTCTCTGTGTCGAAGAACATAACAATGGGAGATTCCCATTCTTCGCATACAACTGCATCATCTTCTTCGATGCTCCAGTCCAGGATGTACTCCTCAAACATCTCGCTCTTGCTCTCAATGAGCAGGCTCAATGTAGGGATACCGTGCTGAGCAATCTTGTTGACTGCCTTGCCACTAAGACCCTCGACAACATACGTGTTGCCACCCTTGAACTTCCAGTACTGAGGACATTCGCCCTCACCGTCCCAATCATGGGCACCGTAGTTCTCTTTGTGTTGGGTTTGAATAACTAACTTTGACATACCTTTCTACTCCTGTTTTCTCAAACTATGCATATATTATAGCAAATTTACAGGTTTTGTCAACCGGATTATTTCACTAGTAGAATCAATGACTTAGAGGTGGTACCCTGTAGGAGAATCGAACTCCTGTTGCCGGGATGAAAACCCGGTGTCCTAACCACTAGACGAACAGGGCAAAAATAACCCCCAGTTGCTTCTGGGGGTGCTACTCTTATGCACTATTTTGAGAGTCCAAGTGCTGTTGACTCGCAAGTTGTGGCTTTGTTGTTTCTCTTCTGTTCAAACCTCCACGCAACATGGGAAAATCAGAAGTTATTATTATTTGCTGTTTGCAGTACACTTAGGGAATTTACAGGACTATATCCAACCCAATTTACGAAATACCACTCGGGCAATCAGCAACCGTGTGTCATGTGTTCGTATGCATCATTGCAATCTTCCAACTGCTTTCCGCAAACACATTCTTCACTTTCTTCTAGTGAAGGCGCACCAACTAAACTACGAACTTGGTCTTCACGCAATTTCTTGCGTTCTGCGTCTGCCCAACCACTTTCTATGTGTAATCCAACTGGTCTCATATATACCTCACTAAAACATTAGTATAGCATCAAAGATATGTTTGTCAACCTTTTATTTCCATTGTGGGCCATATAGCCAAGTCACAAGGGATAATCTAGAACCTGTTTTTACAGGTGCAACAGAATGAGGAAGGTAACTTGGAAAGATTACAGCATCGCCTTTTTCTATTTCCATGACCTCTCCCATAATTTCTAATTCGCCGCCAGTGAAATCATCTGTAATAAGTATAGACATACTGAGCTTTCTTACATCATCTTGAGAGTAGTAAACGTCTTGGTGCAATCCATAATTGCCGGCGTCTTCTTCGCGATATAAAATTAGTTGACTCTCAAATTTGTTATTTGTATCTACATTGTTGTAGTATTCAAACAACGGTTTCACAACTGCTTCTACAAGTGAATTGCTTGTCATGCTTTCAGCCCAACATCTGCGTATTGTAGAAATAGACTCGTTGTTTATTTGAGCACGTTTCCAATCAATTGGTATTTCTATTATGTGATCTAAAAAACTTTGTGGTACTGCGTTATGGACTACTATTGGTGTCATTCTATTACAATATCTTCCATACCAGCAGTTCTCAGTCTAGTAATGTGACCAATTTGCCATTGCTTGGTATCTAACCCCTTCATTATTCCAAGATATTGGTTTCTTAAAAGGGCGTATTGGTTTGATAGGTGGGTTAGAGTTATAACAGAATCTTCACCATCAACAAACTTTTCAGCATCTCTACTGCTGAGTTGTCTATTGTAACTCTCTAGATATTTTCTAAAGACTTTACTGCGTTCTCTGCGTAACTCGATATTTAAGTGTTCTAGTATTGCTTCAATCTCTTGTAGTTGATTAAAACGATACTCAGTAATACCAGGTAGGGCAGAGCTGGATCTCTCCAGACTGCCCTTGATCCTGCATTCGTACCGGGCTTCTTGTAATTCATTCTCAAAGTATTGTATTGAATCAACAATACTACCTAGATCTTCAACTACTTTATTATACCAAGTACTCATAGTTTTTTACCATTCTTCGCTATCTTCATCATCGAATTCGTCATCAAGTCCTTCATCATCATAATAACTTACTATAGCAGTTTTCATAACTTTGTCAAACTCATGTTTGTAAATTTCGATTTCGCTAATGTCAATAGACTCGTCAAATAGTCGTAGCATACTGTCTGCTACGTGTAGGCGATCCTTCGCGGAAATATGTGGTTTCACTAATTCCCACGACTCGCTTAGAAGTGCAACTTCAGGACTCATCGACTGTCTCCTCAGATAAATCATTATAAGTGTCTAGGTCATCATCAAGATCTACTGCTTCTTTTTGTGCAATAGGATTTTGACCCCACTCATCTATAATTACCTGAAGTTTGTCTCCTGTCCAGCCTTTTCTGAACTCCTTTATTTCTTCACCTGTTACTGGTGAGACATAAGAGAGTTTGTTGCCGACTTTTTCTACAATACCTTTTGATTCAAGCATTTCCAATAGGCCACTATATGGATCCATGCCTGTTTCATATGGTATTTTAATTTGAACGCCTTCAAACGGTTTGCTGTAACGTGACTTCATCACTTTACATGCGGCTCTAATACCTTGTACTGTTGATACTTTGTTGCCATCTAAATCCTCTTTGAGTTTTAGTTTCTTCATTGCAACAACAATACTACTTGCGTATATAAAGCCCTGTCCACCACTGATTTTGTCATCTGGGTCAAACATGTCCTGTGATGCGTATGTGTGGTTAGTAGCGATCAATGCAATTGGAAAAGGAGCAATCTGGTTAACAGTGTTTCTAACCAAAGCAGTTAATGCCTTAGGTTTTCTACCCATGTCACCTTTCATGTCACCTTTTTCAAATTGTGCTACATCAGTGGGTGTTAATAACATACCTAAACTGTCAATTACGAAAACAAGTTTAGGCATTTCATCGTATTCCAAGTCACCATAATTAGACTTGTAGTCTTTCATGAATTCCGAAATGGCTTTTGCTACATCGTCAATCATGGAAACTGAAATACGCAATAGTTTTTCTGGACTAGTATCAACATCGAGTGCTTGTAACCATTCTTCATCAAGAGCATTCTCTGAATCAAACAGTACAACCTGACAGCCCATTTCCTGGGCTGACTTTACAATGTTGCCTGAACAGATAAACGATTTACCAGAACCTGACTCACCTGCGAACACACTGACTTTTCCTAATGGAATGCCTTTATTGAAATCCTGAGATATCAAATAGTTTAGTGTGTAATTGCCAGTGCTGATCCAATCCTTAGGGTCGAAAAAGCCAGCACTAATGCCTGTGATGCTTTTAGTCAGTCCAGTTCTGAACTTAGTTAAGTCAAAAGGTTTCTGCATGGTAACTCCTTAGTTCTGTCTAGAACGGATCATGCTGAGGATATCCTCTGCTGATTTTTTACCGGAATCAACCTCTGCACTAGGTGCAGGTGCGACTTCAGCAACTGGTGCTGGAGCAGGCGTACTTGCAACTGTAGGTGCAACTGGTGCAGGTGCAACTGGTGCCGCTGGTGCTGGTGCTTGTTGAGCAGGAGCACTTGTAGCAGGTGTTGCTGTGCTTGGAACTTCTACGCCATATGGCTTGTAAAAGTTACCCCATTTTGCAGGATCATAAAGATCGCCTTCGACACTTGCGTGGAACATTTCTGCAATGGCTTGGTAGCCTTCAGCAGTAGGTTGTGTAGGCAAGAAGTCTTTCAAGTTGAACAATCCATGTTGATCAACTGCCGCAAGTTGCACTTCATCTAATGCACTCTCTTTACGAGCCCATTTTGAAGTACTATAATCAGCATACTGTCCTTTAGTAGTTTTAGTAATTCTAAAGTCAGTACCATTAACGTAATCAGTTGGAATGTTTTCCATATCTGGGTCCATTAATGATGCTTTAATAATGTTAAAGATCTGAGGTGAGATAACAAACCTTCTGATTGGATTCTCTGGTGATTCCTCAGCCAAAGGATTCTCAGTAACAAAGCCTTGGAAAATGTATGAACGTTTTTTCCAATACTTTCTGCCCATGTCTTCAAGACTTGCATCTTTGAACCAAGGACGTACTTCAGTGAGAACAGGACATGTGTCACCATACATTTCACCGCATGGTACTTGTACTGTTACAGGTTTATTTTCGCCACCAACAACACCTGGGAAGGTGAGTCGGATCATTTGTCGTTCTACCCAAAAGAACGCATTGTCAGTATCAGAGTCAGGTAAGAACCTCAGTGTTGCTGAAGTACCTTCATCGATATTCCAATGTGGGTAGATTGCTTTGTCGCTCTGTTGTGAGCTATTGGATCCAGGCTTGGATTCCATTTGTGCTAGTTTCGCACGGATTTCATCTAATTTAGAAGCCATAATGTTTTCTCCTTATATGTGCCATATTTGCCATGTTCGTAATACACAACATGTGTATCACTATTCTATTATAATGCCTAGATAGAAAAAAGTCAACCTTTTTGTTAAACTTTTTTTCTAACAATGTTATTTATGAAAAAACCCGCATAAAGCGGGTTTTTCTGGTTAGTTTAATAAGCCCAATAATTATAGTATATCGAACTGTTCTAAAAACCGTTCGTATCTAGATTCTGCACTTTCTGCTACACTAGTTTTCATACGAGGTTCGTTTGCACTTAATAAACAACTTTTGATAGTTGAATATTCAAATTGATTTAGCGATTGACCGCCGTGCAATTTCTTACTGATGCCGTTGAGATAGTTTCCTAACATGGCATCATTTGATGCTATGCTCATTTGACCTACTTGGTATCCTAATTTTGCATGTGGTGTAGTAAAATCCAAACTGTCATTTTCACTAATCAAATCCTTCAGGCCACTAAAAGATTCTTTTGCGATTGCTTCTTGTATTCTACTTTCGAATGATTTTCTTCTTGCCATTGCATTCTTGATAGTACCAACTACCCCAGATACTCTATCATCAAAATGAGTTTCAGTAAATTTGCTTTCTAAATCTATATCATCCTCTAAAATTTCTACAGAGTTGCGATGCTCTACTTCGTTAACAGTACTTGCATAAGTTTTAGTACCTGCAAGTTTCTTAAACGTTCCTCTTATAGAAGATATATTTTCTAAAGCAATATTGACAAACTCTTCGTTAGTTTCATTAATTAAATTTGCTGATCTTACGTATCTAACAAACTCTTGTAACTTACGATATTCTCTTGCCATTTCAGTGATGTTTGTTCCGATTGCATCAAAAGTTTCACCACCTTTTTGTATATGACGAGCCATTGCTCTTGCGGCTGATAAATTATTCTCTGACATCTTGAATCTTTCATCGCCACGTTGGATAAAGATGCTGTGAATATTTCTACTTCTAGCACCTCTGATTTCTTCATTGACTGGCTTTTTGTGTTTTACAACTATCTTAACATTATCAAGACCTTGATAACTTGTTTTGGAACTACCAGTCATTGTACCGAAACCTTCCATTACATCTGCCATATCTTTCTCCGATGACTGAACTATATCTATTTTTTCAGCCTTTGGTTTTATAGTTTTATTAAAAATTCTAAAATCGAATGTTAATAAAAAATCATTTGCTATTTCTTTTAGACTTCCTCGTAAACTATCATGGTCTACTGAGTCGCCCACTGCTAATGCAATTTCTTTTGTATTGGCATCTAGTCGTACTAGCAAATTTGGTTCTGCGACTGCAAATCTTGTTGCTTCTTGTGGATCAGTTACTAGTTCACCGTTTTTGTTAAAACTTTTCACTACATATCCTTTACCTTTCAGTAAATTGAATATTTTTTCTGATACCACTTCTGTATTTACAGCCATTGAATTCTCCTTCAATACTATTTATCTTCTTGTATAGGTTTAGAGGTATGGCATGGGTTCATCATACTCGTCTTCGGGTATCATGATTTCTGCATTTGTGAGATTACTATTGACTATGTTATATACTTCATCTTCAAAGGTTGATATATACGATATCATTCTCACGCCTAATAAGAATGACATAACCAGGTCATCGTGTTCTCCTGGTTTAGCACAAAAACTATTTCCTTTTGCAACAAAGTTTTTAAGTTCGCTAATTAATGCTTTACTGTTTAACTTAAACTTGTCTTGTTCTATAAAACGTTTTAATTGCACACATGATTCTACTTTTGTTCTATGACTGGTATGGAAACCTTTGCGACCTTTCTGCCCTTGTATCTTCTTTGGTTCATGTAGCATGTCTCCTGGAAAACTTTCTTCGCCTGTGTCTCTGATCACTACCAGTGCCGCTTCACCAATACTATTATTCTCTACACTCCAATAAATTTGCTGTACTTGTAATTCTTTGAGATATTGTAGTATCTCCATCATAGTACGCATTTGTCCTTCTACTGGAGTTCTGTTGTGTTGCCACTCAGCAATCTGTGTCATTGTGGGCAATTCTATTACTTGTATTGCACTGTAATCTCCACCTGTTCCTGCACTAGGATCTAAACTTACAACATAAGTGCAATTAGGATGTGGATGTTTATACCAACGAACTTGTCCCATTTGACGTATAGGATCTATGCCATGTAAGTCAACCAATTTCAAAGGAGAAATTAATGTTTCATCATAGATAACAAATTCACAATCATGTTCACGTCTAAAACGTTCAGTGCCAATACTGGACTTTTCTTGTAACGCCCAAGCCTCATCACGTTCTGGGTGTTCGTCCCATTTTGCTAAGAAAGGCTTAAAGCCATTAACACCAACTTCTTGTTCATTGCCGTGTTCATCAAACATTTTATTTGCACCACGCCAAATAGTTGCAAACTGATCATCATCATTGTTTGGTGTTGATGTTACAATAGCCTTACCACCTGTTGCTAGTGTGGGTGATAAGGAAGTCCAAAACTCTTTCGCAATAGTATTACGCACAAACGCAAACTCATCACAATATATAAGTGTTAAGGACATACCACGTCCAGTGTTTTCTGTTGTTGTACTACTAACAATACGTGAACCATTATCAAAGGTTATACTGCCTTTGTTGTATTCTGCAACACCTGCTCTTATATAATCGGGTACATTCTCATAAGCATAACGTATACGTTGCATGATTTCACTTGCACCTGCCGCTTTGTGTGCCGCAACTAATATTGTACTATCAGGCTTAAACATAGCATACCACAGCAAGTATCCTGCGGCTACAGTAGTTTTACCCATCTGTCTACCCAGCATGTTTATACTGTATCTGTAATTATTATAG